>Ga0214478_100343_pt1 | contig 27384 bp, 17 predicted proteins | sample M1_20Mar14CPVII9_2_FD_178001 | JGI IMG/M metagenome (GOLD analysis project Ga0214478, IMG submission 178001) | Marine eukaryotic communities from Monterey Bay, California, United States - M1_20Mar14CPVII9sort6BwellD7 | ecosystem: Environmental > Aquatic > Marine > Unclassified | place: USA... | reverse complement strand
ATGCTCCATTGGCCAATAGAGGCCGTGCCGCCGTCATATCAATAAGCGCATAGTAGGGCGTATCCTAGTGAAATGGTATCCTTTCGTTTGATACCGCTACTTACGCGAGGGCTACAGGATAAATTGCAATTCCGAGGTTGCCTGCTAGCGAGCTAGTAATGAACGGAATTCTATAGGCTGCGACGAGACCGTCTCGATACACTAACAAATTTGTTAGTAAAATGTGAGCCCGGAAAATTTTGGCCTTCGTCAACCGTTTGGGGCTAAAATCAACTCCCGGGGGTGGAGTGCCTTCGGCACTAGGATCGGTATCCGTTTGGTCGTGGCAGTTCAATTGGAGTGACCTATCTCCCCAAATATGTGTTTGACAGTTTTCACTAATGGAAAACTCCTTTATTTAAACTTTTTTGCTTCTCATTCAGAATCTGTCTCCTCTGCAGAATGCAACATTACTACTATTCTTTACTGTTGCGTGTTATTCGTATGGATTTGTTTGATTAATATTTTCTCTACCACCAATTGTATGTAACAATTTCCTTTGCAAATAACACAAACAAGTTCACAATTATAATGTTACATTAGCATGGTGAACAAATTACCAAACCATTGAACAATACCTATATCTATCATCAGTTTACCCTAGGTAACTACAACAGCTATAAATTGTCCTTCTCCTTCGTGGCATTTAAGAATAAATTTGGCGATAAAACGTAAATGTATTGTGTACACAAAGGTAAAATATAGTTAAGTGTTAAAAGTCACCTTCCGAAGTTGAAAGCGGCCGATTAGCGAATTTTTGGCGAGGAAAGTTGCAAAAATTGAGAGACTGAGAGTTTGCTATTTGTGTGAGAGATGAAGAAGAGGCAAAAAGAGAGAACAAAACCATCTAACAACTGGTGGTGTTGATCAGATCCTCCTCACTGTTAAGCCTCCTTGTGTTTCTAATGCAATAGGGCTGAACAAGTGACAATCAAATTAGTATGAACGTACATGAAAAATTACAAGTAGCGTTGAGGGCTCATCACAATATTAATTAACAAGTGAATGGTCTTACAATTCAATATCATCCGTAGGTCTAGCGTCGCTAGAGACAGATTACAATACGCAGTATAAACTACAACGACAACTAGACAACGTCTATTGTTCTTCTTAATCTTCTAAACTATAAGCTCATTATTCCCTGATGAACCTTCGTCATAAGACCAACACCAATTGGATGCGTATCTCCAGATTCGGATGCAATCCGCTGCACAGAATCCTGTCACTCCCCTACCATCCTATCAAGTGAATGGTCTTACAATTCGCTATCATCCGTAGTCTAACGTCGTTAGAGACAGATTACAATATATGCAGTACAAACTACAACTAGACAACGTCTATCTATTATTCTTCTTATTCTTCTAAACTATAAGCTCATTTTCCCTGATGAACCTTCGTCATAAGACCAACACCAATTGGATGCGTATCTCCAGATTCGGCTGCACAGAATCCTGTCACTCCCCTACCATCCAATTTGTACCAACTGTACTTCCATTGGTAAGTGCGTGTTGTTCTCCACAATCCATGCGACTTTATTCTAAGTCTCAAGTTCACTAAGCAGTTGCTCCCCATAATTTCAATGTTGATAACGATCATAACAGGTTTATAAGAGATCATAACTACAATATAGTTCTTTGTCGGTGCAGTATCATCATTCATTGGTTCTTCGAATGTATAAGTTGTACTACTTAATATGATGGTATCGACATTAACATCCGGTATCAACTCACGCTCCCCATCTTCATTATCAAGGCCAGTAGTTGACATAACAACATCTGTATCTCCTGTCTGCTGTTGGTGATTTGCATTACTACTTCTACTACCATTTGCATATGAAGATGGTCGGACGTAAGCACCTGTCAACGACAATGGATTATCGTTCGTTATCCGACATAGTATGCAGCGTCAATAGACTGCAGAGGCTATCGTTGTATATCCCTAGACTGATATACGGCTTTACTTTACAGTATCACTTGGTTCTTTACTAATTATTCCTACTATGAGAGGTTTACATTCCTCATTAACAAGTGGCGATTCAACGTAGGATCTTCTTCAAGTGTATCTTCACATAGGTATCTCAATCGGTATCTTCGCATAACAATAAACGGGTGTCCATATCTAAGTGGGATGATCAGAATGGCATTGTCGTTGTCACTCCCCTGTCATTCTAGGTCTTACCAATCTCAAATTCATCTAGTACATCATCGGGACAAATGAATGACGGTCCCACATAACTCATGTTTGACATCTGTCCAAACATATCAATTTTCATAGTCGCAAATCTGTCAGAGTCTCCAAACATAATTCCTTCCGCAATAATCCTTGATCCTAAGCCATGGATACGCATAAACTCTACCAGTGTAGGGTGTAGTACTAGTGTACGATCACTGATACGCGTGTTGTCCTGGGTGTAGCCGTGCCATGGTGACTTGATAATCATGGTGAGATGTTTTACCATGTTGTGTTGGAATGCAAGCTGCCTGATGCGTTGGTTAAGCTTGGTCTTGGGGTTCCCTGCTCTTCCTGTAAATAACTGGTGAGCGTTGAGTCTGTGGGCGATCTCGTCAGATCTAGCCTGGGTGATTAAAGACTCGTTACGTAACAGGAATGTTGTCCAGCTGCCGACGTATGTCCTGTTGCCTCCGGAGGGTAAATGTACGATATTGCCGTTATCGTCCCTCAATGGTGCCTGCCATGGTGGTAATGTCCTGTACTCACCATTCAAATAATCGTCTCCAAAAGCGACGGCAATCAATCTCCCCTCAATATCTCCCCGCATACTTACCTCCCGTACCTCCTTGAGTACTTCCTTAAATTGGTTACGAACTGCCTCCTTGTATGTCATTAATTCCTCACTTACCTGTCCAGTTGTCTTGGGGGGATCGTCAATGTTGTCGGTGTCTACCGTATCGTCCATGGAGTCACATTCTTCTGTCGCTGAAGTGTCGCCTGACTCGTCATCGCGGGGTTGTAATGCCGCCGGTCCGTTTACTGCACTTGATGGTGTGATACAGATGGAGGGGATATTACTTGGGCGGTCATACTTACTTGGGTTCCATACGTCACTCCCCGTGAGGTAAACACGTTTCATGTTCGTTAACTCCGTATCCGTGGGGTACCTTAAGCGTAGTGTGGGTAGGCCGTCGTTGAATATTAGGGGGATAACATCTCCTTCCAGGGTTGTGATGGACGGTGGAGTACCAAATCTTGGGGATCGATCTTCAACATTCATGCCTTGGTCCGTAAGCTGTAGCGTTGAGTGTATGGCATGTACTTGACTCTCTGGATCATGAACATATTCGGAGAATATTGCTAGTACTTCCTCATCGGTATTGAGCCTGATGATGCTGCCAAATCTGCCGATCAGTATATTGGATACGACCCTGCCTTGGAATCCCCATAGATCGACACGCCGTTCCGGTGATACATAACTCAGCAGCCTCATGCCCGGTCCTGATACTCCTCGGTTGTTACCCCCATCCACGGTACTCATCCTCGTCATGTTATCTCCCTCCCCGTTATCTTCCTCCCCATCCTCGTTTCCATGTAGCAATTCACCTACTCCCTCATTTGTTGGCTCCCCATCTGCTCCTCCCGTTCCGTTCGTTTCTCTCATGCCTACCCATGGGTCTACTTCCTCCCTGTCTCCAGCCATCATCATACTTACCCCGTGTGAGATCACCTCAGCTGGTACCGTCATGGTAGGTACAGTTCCTTGCATCCTACTTCTCCATTCTAGAATGTCTACCCTTGAGGCATTCTCCCCACTCCCCACCGTGACTCTGTGCCGTATCTCCCTCGGAATCCTTGGGTGCCAGTTTCTTGAGTGCCAATCAGAATATTGGTGTGGTAGGTAGATCCTTGTGGCAATTAGGTCATATTCTTCTCCTAAGACTTCACTCCAAGGGCGATTCCAAGGGCGAGAGTTAGTTACGACCGCCATTCGGGTACGTAGCTTGGGCATTCTTCGGAACAAGCTCTTCTTATCACTGCTGCCGCTATTCTCCCCAGTTCCTGCGGATGATGATTTATCATTGGGCGTAGTAACTTTCGGTACAGTGGTGATTGTTTTGAAGATGCTACATTCTTCAGACGGCGTGGGCATGTAGTACATGTCGTTGGACAAGGCTACTGTGGAGTCACTGGGAAGTTGAGTAGCGTTGTTAACATTGTAATTACTCCTTTCTAGGAAGTTTGTTTCATATTGTTGGTCGATGGTGGGTACACTGTCGGGGGTTTCATGGAATGCAACTTGTTGTTGGTTAGGAGGGTTACGTATTGCCGACGGGCGTGGTGATGTACGTGGTGACGGACGTGCATTGGATGATGTAGCTTGAGGGGTACTTCTTCTGGGGCTTGGGGACATACCTGGACGTGAGCCGAGGATAGTGTTCTTGTCTCTCTGGGCAAGTTGGTCCCACAGTTGCTGAGCTTCCGGCGACAAGCGATTCCATGTGGCCTGGTTCATCTTCAATCCCCTGAATATAATGGCAAACGCTTGCAACATGTCAATATCGATCTCTTCTTCTACAATACCATCGGCATCGGGTATTCCTTCATGGGCATTTTTCTCAAGAAGCGGAACATCATTAACATACCCTTCATCATCCTCACCAAGAATCTCTGTCAAGTGGATGTTCCTTGAGGATGTTCCTCTTCGTCCTCGGTTGGCCGCCTTAATACCCTTGTCTACTGTAGTTGCAACATTGAAGTACATCTGGATTTTATCACTGGCTGTTGGTTTACGGCCACTGCCTAAAAGAGCGGTAGTCATGACGGTGACCATGTTGTTGATGCTCTGCAACTCGGGGACGTTCTTGATGAAGGACTTCAGGTGAACCAGTGTTTGGGCATCATTCATGAATCGGTCGTCATCTGCCAAATTGTTGAAGTCATCTAACTTGAGCTTCCAATTCTCCATGTACGATATTAAAGGCAGACGTCTGGGATCAGGGATCTCTGCCGTCATAATGCTAGTCTCCATCTCATCGAGGTTGGCAATTGCCATCTGCGATGCTTCTCCAGCGTAGTGGTCATACAACTCCTTGTATATAGTCTGTGCGTCCCTATCATCCTTGTGTTTCTTGACGATTTGCAGACCTTTTGTCTCCTTGACAAGTCTGACGAATACAGTGTACATGTGTTTCTGCATCTCCTCGAATAATTCCTCCTCATCTGAACCTGGCACAGGAGAGTAAAGATGGTTAAGTACATCCTCCACACCGTGAGTATAGGCAAGGGCACGGAGTTGACGATCCCATTCAGACCATTGCAAGGCATCGTCGAGTGACATGGTATAATCAGTTATCGGCTTCTTCTTCTTGAGCCACTGTGCTAGGACGTGGTTGATAGCATGCCTTGCCGTCGGACTTGCGGACCGGGAGGATCGTGAATTATTCCCTGTGCGGTTGTTGTTGTTGCTATTGTTGTTGTTGTTGTTATCTTGGACCCTTGTCCTCATTTCATACGAACTCATCATGAGGTCATCATTCGGTAGTATAGGATTGTTTTCTAAGTCATCATGGTCTGCAATGAATAGCAGAAAATCGTCTCTTGTGGTTGCGGTAATGTCAAAGTGACCGGCAACTGCTGTTGGTCCATACCAGTTTTGGTTATGGTTCAGGAAGGAAGTTACTGCCTTAAGTTCACGTACTTGATCGTCTGATAGGGTACTGTCATCTCCCTCATCATTGACGAATATTATATTCCCTAACTGTAACCCCGGTGTTCGTACAAACGTCTTCAACAAACGCAAGTTAGTTTTGTTCTCCCCACGGAGAAGACAAAGAATATTCTAAGGTTTAGCCACACCTGTACGATGTGATCATAATACACCCGGTGACGTTCTGTTGTAGCCATGATTCCACGTTAAAGTTTATCTACCACGATAATTATCACAAACTGAATCGCAAATTCCAATCCCTTTTTGACGGATCTTCCTTCTCAAAGTAAGCAATAAATAACTGACTGTAATATTGCCACAGCGTCAATAGACTCTAGCAAATATTACACTAAACAACTCCGGCTAATCTACGATTAGGAGATAAAGTCTCGAGAGTGCTTAATCTGTCAACGACAATGGATTATCGTTCGTTATCCGACATAGTATGCAGCGTCAATAGACTGCAGAGGCTATCGTTGTATATCCCTAGACTGATATACGGCTTTACTTTACAGTATCACTTGGTTCTTTACTAATTATTCCTACTATGAGAGGTTTACATTCCTCATTAACAAGTGGCGATTCAACGTAGGATCTTCTTCAAGTGTATCTTCACATAGGTATCTCAATCGGTATCTTCGCATAACAATAAACGGGTGTCCATATCTAAGTGGGATGATCAGAATGGCATTGTCGTTGTCAGCACCATTGTTGATGATATTCTTATCACTACCAATTAGTTCGATGTGTGAGTTCATAGCACCATCAACATGTGTATAACTACTATTGAATGTAGCACTCCTTTCACTACCAATACGGTCAGTATACGTAATTCCCATAAGCACATAGTATTCATGTTGCGGAGTAACAGATGAACAAGTAATCATGTCATTATTCGATCCAGCCGAGTTGTATCCAATTGTTGTATTAACATACATCAACTTGGTAGTATTAATCCTAATGATTGATTGGCTTGACGCATATCTACCCAATATATTGCCATTATTATCAATTGGCGTATTACAATTGATGATCATATCCGTGATACTACCAATATTGTTAACCGATATATTGACTACAGTTGACCTGCTTGCTTCAATCACATCACCACGCGTGATGAATCCATCATAATATTGTTCTAATCCACTAAATTGCAGCTCGATACTATTGCAAGTTTTGATCAAAGGATGCGAAGGGATATGTGCTGGGTCTGAAGACTGATGACAATTATATCCCGAGTATAATTTAGTCCAATCACTGATTAATACGACTACAACCAGTTCCCGATTCATATTATTCCTCCACCAGCTTATTAACTTCAACGAGCATGATACCTCGGTACCCTTCCCAAATGTTTGATGTAGAATACTAACTAGAACAATATAATATGCTCCCCGTCCTCGCGGATCCTTGTAGTATATCAGGGTATTCCTATTCTCTCCCCATTGACGACAGTATGGTGATAAAGCTTGAGAATCATCAATTTTATTGCAACTCGAGATCCCGATTAATTCTAAACCTGAATTTCCGAACAACTTCTCAAACATAACTATATCCAATCCTGATATACTATCCAGTGTAATCATTTCATCTGCATCTCGTAGAACGTATTGATCCCACACTGTATCAACTGCTGTATCCGCTCCACTATGGGGTGCCTCATATACAAACGCACGGTCTGCAAACTTCCTCACTTCGATCATGATGTATTGCCAATCCTGGACATCGAGGGGGTTATCATCGTACTCTCCCCATGCTCCTCGGTCAACCTTAACCTTGCAGACGAATTCACCATCTAACCTAATATAGAACTTGGTGCTCGGCTCCTCTCCCCGTACACAGAAAACTTTGGGAGGTGGTAATGGGCCTTGATCATGCGATATCGCAAAAACATTAATGCCAGTATCCCCATCAGCATCGTACATCCTCTCCCCATTCGTATCCCCATCAGCATCGTACATCCTCTCCCCATTCTCCCCAATCCTTGATAATGACTCGTATGGCAATGTAATGTGTGAAGATTGTTGGGAGAATCTTGATGCTTGGGCAGATATACGATGAGTGCCGGGTAGTGTATATTGATCTGTCGATGCAGTGGCTGATATATGTGTCTGTTCAGAAACATCACTAGCCTCAAGGGTGCCGCAACTGGTATGGCTGCCATTAGTGCGTCGACGGTATGCACATCCTCTTGTTGAATTAACCTTCTTCTTGGCAATATACATACGGGTATACTTCTGGATAATGATGACACTTGGTAAAACCTTGCGCACAGCCTCTTGGTATTTTCGTCCAGATCCTGTGATATGCCTTGAGATGGATCGCTCGATCTTCTTGCCTTCCTTTCTCTTGACCTTGTACAACATGAAGAAAACACGATCTTTGGCATTCCTACATTTATCGGCGTCAGCAATCTTGCGCAAAATAAAAATACGTTGTGTGCAGTATTCCTTGAATAAATGCCGTATTTTGGTAGCGGCAGCAATCTTTGTTGTTATACCGTCCTCGGCACTATTAATACTGGAACTAAACTTGGTGTCAGCACTTTTAATTTCATCTGGTTCCTTCCCGATGTGGATATTCTCATCCCCAATTAATAGTCCACCCGAATTCCTATTGTTTAATTCAGTACTGCCCAATAAACTAATTCCACCTTTATCCGTATCTGCTAAAATACTATTCTTATCGTCCTCTGCGGTTGGCAAAATATCACCACTATCTCCCCCACTGCTTCCCATATTATAATCTCCATCCGATGCAATTTCAACCTCGGGTACTGATACGACCCTTAATTTATTATTATCCGACTTTGTAGTTGTATCGCATGAAGCAGTGGAACCATATAGACATGGTAATTGTAGGGTTGGTAACATACCACATGCCGGTAATAAATCACCATAAAATTCAATATCTGGTGACCACGTGCTTTTGATTCAATGGCCTCCTTCTCATTATACTCTATATAATCTATTTCCAATGTGTCAATCCGCTTTGTAAACCTTACAAAATCATCACGTGTGCACTTGGTGATATCAGCATACCCATCAGATATTGGCCCTGTCCTATTCTGCACGAAGTTGAGGTATGAATTTATGCACAATAGTTCGTCCACTTGATCCTCGTCAATTATTCCATCCCTCCACAGAGAACATATCCACTCATAATTATCATCACGCTCTAAATCCATAACATAGTACTTCAACCATTTGGTACTCTGAAGGTGTATGCGGGCTGATATTAAATTATCTAATGTAGTATCCGGTGCAATATTGAGTAGTTCCCTCATAATGTGATTATAGATGTCTTGATTGTTGGGACCAGGCTCATTTATGATGTGCCTTAACTTGCGATTCTCCAGGTGAGTATCTACACGCAATTGCAAATCATACATGGTATCATCTAATGGCGGCGTTCCTCCATTAGCGATGGGGACAGTAGTATCTTGTAGGGGGCTTGGGTCAACCATTGGTTTAATGTCCGTATCAGACATCTTGCTAGTAATATCCTGCATTTGATATTTGTTGGTTTACTACGTCGGGTTGTTCACGGTTGATGGTTATGATGCTGGCCAATTCCACCCAATTTTATTTTGTGCCCTGGTACATCCGAGGTAAGGATAGGGTTATATATACGACTCCCTCAGTTACCAGTTAGTAGACCGCAAGTTACTATTCTTCTGCTTGCGATGTATAGTATAACATTAATTAATTGAATAAACCTGCTCTTCCCATAGAGCGGGACTGTTAATCTAACAAGTGAATGGTCTTACAATTCAATATCATCCGTAGGTCTAGCGTCGCTAGAGACAGATTACAATACGCAGTATAAACTACAACTAGACAACGTCTATTATTCTTCTTAATCTTCTAAACTATAAGCTCATTATTCCCTGATGAACCTTCATCATAAGACCAACACCAATTGGATGCGTATCTCCAGATTCGGATGCAATCCGCTGCACAGAATCCTGTCATTAATCTTTGACGTTAGGGCTCTTCAACAGCTAAATACGATCCTATTGGCAATAATCATGGTTCATATTACCATAAGCGTTGGATGAATGTAGTGCTTATTTATGCGGCCTTTGCAATGCCGACATTAAATATCATCCACTTCATGCAATCCTCTCAATTTTCAATGTTAAAAAATCAATTGCTCAAGGGTGTGCACACAACTAAAACGATAAAGTGGTTGTAATAGTTGCAATAATGATCCTGGTCATTGATGATAGTCTAAAGACATAATGGTTATCGTTTGTTTGTCAGTTTGACACCACATACTCATAATAGACGTATGATATGTACTACTACTACCAACAATCAATATTAGTGGTTGATGTGCATCTACATCACATATGCAACTGCACCAAACCCTACAATTATAAAATCAATATGATAATGATATTGTTGATGCTTTATGGCATTGGAGATGTGATGTATGTTCGATTTACATTACAACAAAAAATATTGCACTCTCTAAACGGACAATACATCGACCAAGGGAGTATACGACAATGACAATCAACTTTGGATATATGAGAATGGATTCTACTATTACAAGAACCTACAACAACAACGAATTCTTGTTAGTTACTTGAAAGAATTGTACCATAGATGTCCCAAAAGAGGTGACATAATAAATATGGAGAAAAAGAGTATATTAACAAGTCTTGATTACAGAATTAGTGCCCCATCAGTTTATACGTTTGTTTACATTTTCTTGGATGCTACCAAAAGTTTGATCATCCACTTCATGCAATCCTCTCAATTTGCAATGTTAAAAAATCAATTGCTCGAGGTGTGCACACAACTAAAATGATATAGTTGTAATAGTTGCAATAATGATCCGGGTATTCGATGATAGTCAAAACATACAATGGTTATCGTTTATTGGTTAGTTTGACGCCGCATACTGATTGCAATAGACGTATGATATGCAATACTGCAACAAACCCTACAATTATAAAATCAATATGATATATGATATCGCCGATGGTATTACATGATTTATGGCATTTGAGATGTGATATATATTCGATTTAGATTACAACAAAAAAATTGCATGCATAATAGCAGCGGCCTCCTGTTCAACAACTCTCTACACGGATCAATACATCGGCCAAGGAAGTATACAAAACAAACTTTGAGTATATGAGAATAGATTCTACTACATATCTACTAGGTAATCTAGGTATGGTCGTATAGGGATAGTCCAATCCGAGAGAATGATAAATGCACATATGATATGCACAAATGAAAGATATTAGAGGAATGAGAGTATAGGTAAAGATAGAGATGATAGTTGCATTAACTATAGATACGCCCTAGATATCTACTGAATACTTGTTACTTTAATCGTTACTTTAATTATTGTACATATACTACTTCTTCTTTCTGAAGTACTCCTTTGCAATTGCTCTATATATTGCTTTATCAGTGTAGCTAAGTTTTTGATATCTTTCCAAGGCTTCTTGTTGAATTCCGGATTGTTTCTTTGTGTGCTTTTTCATATATATTGATTCGAGTCTACTACTCTCTTGACAATGTGATACTCATGAAACCAATAATCTAAGAAATCATTTAAAGTGTTAAATGTTCGATTGATACGATGCTCTTCACTAATTTGAAACCTAGTAAAAACTTCCCAACCATCAGAAGTTGAGTACTCCTTCTTCTTGTGGTGAATTCTTATCAATCTACAAATTTGATACCTGTAAATTTATAAATGAGCTCAATTGTTGTAATTCTTTGATGTATTTTGGTAAGATGGGCTCTTTTCGCTCCGCCAACATCAATTGGCACACTGTTTCTCTAGATACAGAGCATTTACCATCATTTGCGTTATCATCTGTCTTTACGACAATAGAGGGACTGTATTCATCATCTGTAACTACAATTCCCATTATTCGTCTTCGTGTATTGTCTAGAGGTAGAATCACACCAGCTGTTGTCATTAATTAATATAAGTTATTAGTGTGATATGCATCAGATTGTTGTGAAGATGATTCACTGAAGGCTGAAGAACTGGTGCTGGTGCTGGTTCCACCAAATATATTTCATTCTTGCTCAAGATTATTTAGAACAGCATAGGAGTTACTTGCCATTTCAGTAAATCATTCAATTCATTAATTATGACAACAGCCTCTGATATTATACAAAAGCACTGAGCCGAAGACTTACATCATGTGAAATCAATGGAGACAACAAAAACATTATCGAAGAACCGCTTTTGAAGGGAAACTCAAATCGGTATGTATTGTTCCCTATTAAGGATGAAGATGTAAGTACAGTGTGTGTATATAATCATCGAGAGAGTCAGCTCAATAATTCATTATTATCTTGATACTAAAGATATGGTTGATGTATAGTAAGAAAGCTGAGGCATCCTTCTGGACAGGAAAGTCGTCCGCATTAGTATTGTTTTATCATATGAATTCATGTGTTCAATATTTAGTACCGTCAAGTTGACTACTTCATTTGACCTTACTTTGAGTTTATTTGATTGACTTGCAGCCCATGTTATTACTAACATGAATTACATCGCCTTTTTCCTCTTCAAAACCTCTAAACGCAAATCTTCCAACCAAAGAGATTGATTTGGCTCAAGATGTTGAACAATGAGAGAAAATGAAAAGCAATTCATCTCATACGTGTTGGCATTCTTTGCTGCATCAGATGGTATTGTCAATGAGAATCTAGCCAGCAACGTGAGGCGAGACTCTTTTATGGATTCCAAATTGCAATGGAAGGTATCCACAGTGAAACCTACTCGTTGCTCATTGACACCTACATTAAGTATTAAAAAAAGAAGATGCATCTATTGAATGCTGTCGGGACTATTCCATCCGTGCAAAAGAAGGCTTATTGGGCTCTCAAGTGGTGTAAAATAGCAATCAATTGTTATTTTTAGAGAGGCTGGTAGCCTTCTCAGCTGTGGAAGGTATCTTTTTCTCTGGTTCTTTCTGTGCTATCTTCTGGCTGAAGAAGAGAAAACTGATGCCCGGTCTTTGCTTCTCTCAAATGAACTTATATCACGCGATGAGGGCATGCATTGTGATGATTTTGCATGTCTACTATACAAGAAGCTTGTGAAAAAGCCACCAGAGAGTAAACTTGTTGAAATCATTACAAGTGCAGTTATGATCGAGAAGGAGTATGTGGTTGATTCACTTCCAGTCGAGTTGATCGGGATGAAGTCGAACTTAATATTAATGTGTAAGTACATTGAGTCTGTGCTGACAGACTGTTGGTAGCTCTAGGTTCTCCCAAGTACTACAACACTGTCACCCCCTTCGAGTGGATGGATATGATTTCTCTCCAAGGAAAGACACAAACTTTTTTTAGAAAAGAGTTGGGGAGTATGCCAAGTCTGGAGTTGGAACAGATCCAAAGGGTTAAACCTTTTCTCTTGACGCTGACTTCTAACTTCTTCGGATCAACTTTCAAAATTAAGATACTTTTTTGCCTATAGATCACAATACACATACTCATCTTCTTATTGTTTAGTATCTATCCTGCTGTGAGTGTTTCATCATCAAGTTAAAAAAGCAAAGATGCTTTCTATTGCACCCTTCAGTATATAATATTCTACATTCAACTCTGCAAATCTAAACAAACTGCAGCCTCCATATATTTGCAGTACCTTCTTAACACACAACCATGCATATCAATTCCTCTCTACACCTAAGCAACTTCCACGCCCTCTGAAAAAAATAACTGCAGTCACCTCACCCAGAACGACTATCATACTGCAATGTACATACTTCTGTTAACAACTATAAAACAAAGCCCTATAGGATTAGCAGTATAGTATAACACCGTTTAAATATCCAATCAGACCATATACCAACTATAAGCGAGCGGTTTAGGTTACTAACACCCCTCAAAAATCAATTAACACATTACATACACAACATTCCAATAATTACTCAAATCTTAGTGCACTTAATAATGCCATCTGAATCGGTTGATAGAGATTTAATGAGGGTGATGATACAGAAGAAACAGGCGGATCATCTAAAAATCAGAACGCTCATATGGGGAATGCAGCAGCATACTCAGTCTGAAATAGCGAAAAGGCAAAAAATGTGTTTGAACGTATGAAAACAGAAGGAATACCAAATCCATTGAGTTGTTTTAAAGATGTACCAACAAAAAATCTAAGCATGTTAGACATTGCCAATATCTATTCTGATCGCAAGCGCAGATTTTCCGATGCAAGCAAGTTGGAGGAGAAAGAAGCTAATGTAGAGGCAGTGTAAAGCAATATGTAGTAGTGATGGAATTAGAATTTCAACAATATGGTCTTTTATAGAGATTATTTCTTATGCTTAAATCATTCTCCTTGGCACCACGCCATCTAATCCACTGCATAATGCTACCACATTACCGAACCGGTGATATCTATGGCAACTCAATAGCTGTATCTATAGGAAACTGATATAATCTTCTGTGTTGGTTGTATCCTGTTGTATCCTCAATGCCATTCATCTGTTGTCTGCACTAACATATTTATACTATAGCACCCCTCTAAGAGCATAAGCATATCCTTCATCTTATCCACTGCAAAATAAGTTTGTAAACCATATACATTGATGCACAATTGATTATCCACTAATAAATATGAATGTATTGCAATAATAATATTGTTAGGGTGAGGATACACTGTTGACCTAGAAAATAACAATAATGTGCATTCATGTTAGAATATGCAATGGTTGAAGAACACTATATACAACACAAACATCACTTACCAAAAGTAACATAATCATATCTCTCGGTTGATTGTTGAATATCTATATTCTCTGCTGCGTTCTCTGCTGCGTATCCCCGAAGATATAACCATCAACTGTATGGAATCAAGATTTTATTGCCGCCGTGATATTTATATATCAATATAAAATATAGATTTGTTTTGATTGATGATAGAGAGGATGAAGAGGGCACGCCATGTTTGCAATTCTGTATTGCAATTTATGTTCATCTCATTCTCTTCGATAGATGCCGCGATATGAACAATAGACCCACATAATTAGGAGGGTTGAGTGGCCATCTTGTTAGAGATATATCAGTTTTCACTTTAGGGAAATACTCCAAAGGGGTTTGGGGATTGTGTTATCTGTCTGTCTGTCTGTCTGTCTGTCTGTCTGTCTAAAAAATACAGTGGTATCCGGTATCTTTGTGAGATGGGTGTCTTAAATTTGATGATATCCCAATACAAAGAGGGCCGTGCGCTAGTAATATTTACCATTACCACACCCATCAAGCTGGTATATACATCAATATTAGTTGTTTTGCTACTGGCAGTCGATATCTCACCAATTGTAATTATCTTAACAATTTATTGTCGAGTATATAGCACATGTCGTTAACATTATCATCTAATTATCATTATCAGAGTAGTAGGTACACAAAAAATTATGATGTATATCGAGATACAATCCTATTTCATCGTATCCGCCGTTGCCACCTATAATATCATATCTATTATGATAGGTTTATTTCAATGCTTTGAAGTAATACGACATAGGGGGTATCAATCGTTATACTGCAACCCCAAATTGAAGTACATCGTTACGACAATAACCTCCCTCTATTCATTGCAATTAAATGAGATACATTGCAATAAACGGCTAGACGGTGTAATGTATGGATTGGTGTAGTGTATGGATTGGGTACTATTAAATAATTAAGCTGGGGTATGCATTACAAATTATAGTGGTAGAGTAATGGAAAGGATATTGTACCTTCAACACAACATCAATCGACTGTCCCCAGCCGACAATAATAGTGATATTGTATTCTGATTAATCAATTTGATTTGTTAATGAAGTGTTGATATTATCTTTGGGGCCGTGCTCCCTTGATTCAGCATAACTTAATGCAGATGCTGAATCGAGAGAGCACGTTCAGATTAATCAATTCAGTTAGTTTGAAGTTTTGACAATGGTATTATTTATTGGTAGTGGGTTTTCTAGATGCTGTGTTTCTGAATGGGATTATGATTCGGGGGATGACAATGGTTTATCATATGCATTATCCTGCCAAACAGTCAAGATATGTTAATGTTGCATTAAATAAATTATAATAACTATTTAAATTGGCAAAACATATATTGATATTCAATACAATACATCATTAACTATAAGTATCATTTAATAACTTCTCTACACAGCTTCCTCCTCCAACTTATTTCCAAGTGAGTTTAGCAATGTTGCTGCATTCTCTATACATGCATTGTTCGTTTCTGTCCTCGTACCTACCATAATTTCATTCTTATCATTCATACCTTCGCCTTGTGTTTCAGTGTACCTCTTAATTTCTTCCTTATATAATTGTTCACATTTATCACGCCATTTATTGAAGTTGGTACTATCTATATTTGGACCACCAAGTTCTGTAAGAACCTCTTTTGCTTCTTCCTTCTTGTGTTCTAGAAATAGATCAACCTGATTTTTATAGTGAGATAATGCATTCCTTATCATTTCCCTTGCAACCAATGGATCCATGGGTTTGAATACCATACAATAATTTTGACTGTATTTCTTCTTCGTCCTCTTGCTTGGTAATTGGTTCCACATTGCTAATTCTCTTTGCCTATCATGTGCTAAAAACATTGCTCCTCCCTGTTTCATTCCTAGGTATACACAATCCAAAAATTTACTTTTACTTTTTGCCCTTGACTTCTTGTCTATTTCTGTTGCCATGTCTAAAAGGTTATTTAATGCTGCCCACATTGGAATAAGCAAATTATAAACTCTTTGCCCTCCCCGGTTCCTCTTGCCACCTTTCCCACTAAAGATATGCGTCACTGATGGTAACAGAACTGTTGATTCTTCCATTTGTACTTTTGTTCTGTTGTATATGGAAGAGGGCAAGAGATAAATAGCTAATGATGAGTGATCAATTTTGGAGTTCTGCAGATGAGACAGCAAGACAGTACCAGCACCAGTATGATTCCCAAGCTTGGACCTTGATATTTCTCCCAATCTCCCAACAAATCATCGGGTTCTCGTGAAAACTGCCTGCCGGCTCGGCCTTGGCGTCCTTATCCGAAAGCAATGCCTCCCATGTTTGTATGCCAATAATGAGCCAATAATGGACTTGATGATAATGCGCTTAACCAGTGTAGTTCGTGTAGTATACTGACTAGATGTACTGCTATTTGTACTGTAATGTAAAATGCATTGCCAGTGGATGACTTGATTCTGATGTGTAACTATCATATTGTCATATACCAATTGATCCCCGGTCCCTATCATCATGACATAGTATGCACACGAGTTTGATACACTCTCCCAATTTCTTGAGTGATTGTCTGATCATCTCCATTATCAAGTTTTCCTGCTGTATTGATGCCAATAGTATCCATTGTATATTCTGTACCGTGTATGTGATCACGCAACTCTTTATTTATACCCAACCATAACGTGTTGCAATATATAGCAATTTTTGATGTATCATTAACATGTTGCTGTGTGGAAGGATCTTGGTTGCTTTGGATCCAAGAACAAATTTTCCAAATTTCCCACAATCTCCAAACTTAATGATGTAAGCAACATCTTGTGTGTGTTACAGAAACGCATTCTTTGGGTTACATGTGGAAAGATAAAAGAGGATACCCTGTTGGTGGCTCCGTGACTCCAGTTCACCTGAATCTTTGAACAGCTGCTTTTAAATCTTTCTTTTGTGCTTATAATGTTTAGAATAGAGAAGAATAAAGAGATTAATCGTATGATTATACTCGTTAGGATTGGATTCATATACCGCCGTGTATATTTATATCATCTAGGTTTACATAAGAGACGAGAGGTGCATCAATATCTCTTTAACGCTAGTTTACTGGCTTTATTAGGCTGACGTCGTAGCTACGTTATTACTATATTTATATCATCTAGGTTTACATTATAAGAGACGAGAGGACCATCCACTCCTCTTTACCTCTAGTTTACTGTCTTTGTTATTGTTAGGCTGACGGATAACTTTATTTGACGTAACAAAGGACTACTATTATTGGCCTGATGTTCAAGCTTGTTCATTATTCATTGCAATACAGTACACTTATAAACTACAGAACAAGCCACGTTCTGTAAGAGTGTGACAATAAACCATACGTCGTGATTGCCCGGCTGGCAAACTTCCTCGCCATGATATCAATCCACTGCCAGTCCTTAATCTGGACAGTAGTACAAGTGATAGTATCCTTCTTTAATAGCTGGACATTACTATCATGACATGAAGTATCGTTTATTACTCCCCACTCTTCTTCGGCCTTTGTGTCAGTACCAGGTATATAGGACTGTTCACTTGACCATCCTCCCCATGAGGTATCATCCTTGGGGACAGAACCCTTGAGGGCAGCACGTGTAGTGTCTTGTGGCCTCTCTAGAAATCCATTCAAATCATGTTTTGAGTTGGCAGCGCTCTAGAAATCCATTCGAATCATCCAATGGCTCCCCATCCAAATTAATTGGTAGTATATCCACGCCGGATGTTAGAGATGATGACATCGATTGATGGGATATTCCTTATGTATAAGAAGGGATACAATCAACCTGGCAGGCATGTAACCGAAGGGGAAGATGTCGCATCATAAGTCAGACGGACAACATCAGATGGCATGCCAAGGAAGTAAGGGCGCAAAGATTCGTAATCACGCGGAATGAGGGTTGATTTAGCACCAAAGACAGAGATGTTGTTGTGGTTTCTCAATAACTCCGTATCAGAGAGGAGTGAGTAATAGTCAGTAAATGCAGCAAACCAATCTTCATCAATGGATGGAGCCAAGTCATACTTACTGGGATTCCACGGGACATCTTTTGTCATGTGAACAGGTTCTAAAGTTGTCAACTCTTCATCAGTGAGACGTCTAAGGTTCAGTGACGCCAGACCTCGAATAATATTTAATGCCATCGTGAGCCCTCCTGGGTTAACAATCTTCTGAGATCCACCAAGTTTGGTAGGAAAATCATCGACAAAATTACCATTAAGATGCAGTCCTCGGTCTTACTTTTAGCGTATTTTTCAGTGTATTTTTGCCCTGTATTTGGCGATAAGATACCTCTATCGCTAAATACACCGATCTAAAAAAAATACAGCTCGAAATAGTAAGTCCCCATTTGTAGACTCTATTTTGTAGCGTATTTTTCTGTATTTTTGCCACTCAACCTCAACATGAGCCCTTCGATACTACGCCTCCTCCTACGCCGCCCATCGTCGCCATAGATCACCCCCACCGTATACATTGACGACCTATAATATCATTGCATTACTGGGTGCTTTATCTCGCCGCCGGCGCTGCGTAGACGGCCCATAATCAGTCGCTATTACAACAACAATAATAATAATAATAATGCAACTCACTATCGTAGACGAAGCCCTCCTCCATTAATAATACTATTAAATATGGGGTACATTGCAATACACACGTCGATAAATAGGACACGACTAGATGCTGTTAATGATAATGCACTGGTTAATGTATATGAATTGATGCTGTAGGGGAGGCTATTGCAAAAATATTAAGTAGTATTACAATTAGAAATATAGAGAGGTTTAAGTTACTCCTCTCCAACACCACAATAAACACCTCACAAATAATTGTAACAGATTAAAGACACCATTAATCGGTATAGATTCGGAATAGTAATGTTGGAGAGTCCAGCTTAAAGTGTTTGAGAAACATGAATTAGTGGTTAATTTAGTGATAAGAGCCTATCTATTGCAATACATAGAAGGCACTTCATTTAACAATCAACCGTATGTTTTAGACAGGTATATATTAAATAATAGAATAGTAACATATAAACATAACTGTATTAATAACTACATAGTTTACTAACAGTCTATATAACGGGTTTAACATGGCAGTGACGTACGAGAGTACGATTGCAAAAAAGATTCAGATACGGCTAGCCTTAAGAGTTCCTCGGAGGTTTAGTGTTAGTCACCTAACAACTAGGGTCAAAAATACAGGGCAAAATAAACCCAGTAAATATCGCTAAAAAATCAATTCTGACTGCTGCCATACATTTCTACGATAGAATTTTGCGTAGATTATCGCTAAAAATATGACTTTCACCGCACTATCACTAACAAAGCTAGTAAATATGAAGGTCTTCCAATCGTCGAAATATAGATGTGGAGACATCCTATCCGATGCAGATTTGCATGCTGATTCCGAATCTGGTACTATCTTGTTATGATTGTTACTATTTAAAAAGTTATTTAGTATAAACTGATTCACTAAGTAGAAGTGCATAGTAAAATATGGCCATTTTTCAAAAGCATATCTACACCACGCCGCTCGAATTATGAACTACAAATATGTTCAAGAGAAGCCTTCTGCAATTTTAGGCCAGAATTCCTGTTCAATTTATTGCAATGGCCGATCATTCGACATTTTTGTTGAGTGAGGGCCACTGTGTAAAAAGTCAAAATAGGATACCGCAGCAGTCAGAATTTTCATTTACTGGGTTTATACACTAAAAAATACAGTAAAATTAAGACCGGGGACTGAGCCTAACTTGCAGTTGAATCTTAGAATGTATGGTGTTGCCATCAGCATGATAAGCATATCAATTAAAAATACACAAGATAGGCGTTCCGTCAGGTAAATCATGCACTCCTGCGCATGTACAAATGGGCAGGTTATTGAGTTGGTGCTGTCAATGCCCATCACATTAGCATCTTCTCCTGTGTAACTAATTGGTCTCAATTCACGTCATGCAATGCATCCATTTGCACCACTATTGACTGTTGTATTTCCTACGGCAGATGCTTCCTGTATACTACGGCTAACCTTGATTTCGACATGATGTGTACCGTGATGCGGCATTGTCAACGTCAACAAATTCAACCGTATTACATTCAAGATCTGGAAGAGGAATCTCATTAAATGGAGATGCAGACAAATGCGGTAGACAGCCAAAGAGGCAGACGCACGAGAGAATGGTGACAAATGCGTTCATGACAGATGGAATGCCCTTTTTCTTGTTTTTCTTGAAGGATGGCTTCCACAAAATAGACTTTGTAGACTTTAATTTTGACGTAGAGGAAGTTAGTACGGGATAGGCACAGGACAGTAAGGAGCAAGCTCCCCATCTTCCAAAGCAACTCCACTTGGAGGCAGACAATTTTCCATCAAGCGTCTGACATCGAATGGATTATATGTGGCTGGGCTGTTACATCTACTTGACTTGATGTTATTTATAAAAAGAGTATCCTTTGCAGTCCCTGTTGAGGATGAAGTAGTATTGGTAGTGAACATTGTGGTACCAACATCTAACTCAGTATTAGTTCATGAGACAAGCTCGTCAGTTGCACATCATCAGTGGTTAATACGTCAGATTCCCTGACAGCATTATTCATATTGTTCAACTAATCGTACATCGATGTCTTGGTTGTTATCATCACCACCACCACCAGGTTCACCTACCAAGTCATAACGGTCCGTCAATCTCACCCGCCGTTGCTGGTTAGGGCAATGAGTTTGTCCATTAATGGGCCGCTGATCATATGACCTGAGACGAGATTGGTGACGTGGCTGAGCATGTTGTGCAGATGACATGGGAGATGCTTGATCCTCGTTCTGTTGGTTGGAGGGTTCATTATCAAGACAGCTGAGAATTCGTTTTTGTGTATCGACACTAAAGCTTAACCAAATTCTCTTCTCGTCTTGCGTAAAAGTCATCCACAACGACTTCGAGAGTTTATGTGAATGTTAAATGTTGCTCCTATACACAGTGATAAAAACGTCACCATTGTCATGCGGAAATTCTTCAGGATCATCTGTTGCTAACGGATTAAAATTCGTTATATTGACAGAACGATGTTCACACATACGACCATCACCTTGGGGAAATAATGCCGCGTTATCTTCCATCAGCGCTTGGCTCTCAACGATGTCTATTTGTGTGGCGGTTGAAAGAGGAATGTTTGTTGCCTTTTGAATAATGGAGGTTAGGTTAGGAATATTTTTCATACCGGGTGCACTGAAACAGAAGTCCTCAACATATGATAATTTGGTAGCCTCATCCATGCGCTCTTCCCTAAATATGATTCATATGTCCTCAATAATTCCTTGAATTCCACGATCTAACTTTCACCGTTTTGGTTGGGATTGATTCTGGCAAGTAAGATCTCTTGCAAACATTCTTGTTTACGACTTATAGCAATGACAGAGTCAGTTTGATGTTCCCTTAATTTACTAAGAATAAGAACACCATCTGTGCATTGGTATCACTAATATGATCACTTAAGAGATCCATGTCTTTAGGTGTAAGTAAAATCTTGTTGAGAATGTTGTAGAGATGTTTCTGACGTAGATCAAAGACCGTCTTTTCTTCAAATGTGCTTGGGACATACTTGGGATCCAAGTGATTTTCAATACCTTGAAGATTAGCTGTATTTACAAACTTCTTCCACCATGTTGAGTAAGCATCGTCACTGGTTAGAGGAGTGTATTGCTTGACGTCGGGGACACCTGCTTTCTTGAGGGCCTTCATATCCGCTTTATAAGGATCATCCGGGATAGTTACACCGCCACCAGATGTACTTCCACTTGAACTGCCACCACTTGGGTTTGCGGTAGTTCCTGTTCTTCAGTAGTGGTCATTGTATTGATTGGCTGTATCAGCTGCTAATTTCTTCATTTCTTTGTTATGCTTCTCAGCAGCCTGCGCTAACACCTGGTCATATTGAGTCGGATTATTTGGATCAAATTCATTGTCATAGTGCGCAAGAAATCCTCACATGAGTACTGAGTAATGTCTACTGGGTTCCTTGTTACCAGGCCTAAAACTCATTCTGCAAATGGTTCTTGAATGGCATATAGCCGCAAACTCTTCGTAATCATCATCGGATTGTTTCGCCTTAGTGCCTGTAGTACTATCAGTATATTCAAGTTTGCAGATGCCTTTCCACTTTGACTTCAGTTTACGGTGATTAGTAATCCCGTTCTCAAAGCATAATAATTGGACCGGCGTGCCGACTCCAATGAATACATTAATGGTATGTGTAAACTCAGCATTAGCCATGATGAGAAAACTATCAAATATCCTTTTGTAGATAATTCACAGTTGATTGAAGAAGCTTTAGCTTAACGCCAATCCAAATGAGGGAATAAGTGTCTGATTGCCAACTTTTGTCCTGCTAAAATCAGATCTTTCTACCTGTTAATTAAGTGCTTGATTGGCCGACTGAGTCAATGCCCAAAAACAAAACTCTTAATCCTAGAATCGTCAGCGGAGAGCACGAGACTGTTAATCTGTAAGATTATGGATGTGTAATGTATAAGAGCGTTGTTGTAGATGACAATTTGTTCTTTATATTTAGTTTCGCCAGATTATGGTGTAATTTAGGTAGGAATTCAGTACAAAAAAGCTATCGGTATCTTTTTCTGGTGTTAAAATAACACCAGATTCTAAAAATATGTAAAATATTTTTCAATTTTTCTCGTACAAAGCTAGCAAAAATACTTAGTTGAACGATGTATACAAAAATATTGAATTTTCTGGTGTTGAAATAACACCAGAACTTGAGCTCATAACCTGTTTTGCCCTTCACTCCTATTTGATTGGTGGTGGTCTCGTGCATTCTAAATTTTCATTGCAAATTGAACGTCGAACACAAAATTTTTGCTTTGCAACAACAACAACAACTACTTCTATTCTTTTTCTCCTCCTACAAACAATATGAAGTTAACATTAGCCTCTCTTATACTATTAGCACCTGCTGGTATGGATCTTGGTGGTGGCGGTGCTGCTGCCGCTGCCGCTGCTCCGGTCAATGCAAGAGTTGATGCAACACGTGTTGAAAGAAGTTTTATAGGTAGTGGAACATCATCTGGATATATCGACCAACTAGTCCGCTTCATTCTTTATTTGTATGATAAGAAGGATACTCTCGGCGATTATTTAACGGATCAATACCGTACTCAAATGGATATGTTTAACCAAAACGATACTATTGCATACCAGGGTCGAAGAAATAGGAGGCAGAAAAATCAACGTCCTGAACTTCGTGCGTATATCAAGCGTAGGATTCCATCATGGCCAACTCAACCCCTTGCCAAGTTCTTTCAAGTTCTCTTCAATGACCAGTCTTCAGCTTATTCAAAGTTGGTTTATTGGAGACTTGAATAGAAACATTCCTCCCTTGTATGCTTTAGATAGTAGGAATGTTGCATTCATTCAAAAGGGGAACAGTGTTCGTACTAAGATGGTATCTTTTATGACGATTGTGGAGAGGGAAGCAAGAGCAAAGGATGTTTGGATCAATAGGCCAAGAGATTGGGATCATGGGAGTGTTACAAAGATGTGGAATGCAATCAGCCACGACTTTAGTTTGAAGTATTGCAAGACAAAGAGGGCGAAGGAACTAAGTTGGTCTACTGCATATTCAAACATGTCAAAGGCAAATGCATTCAACAATAAGAGAAACAAAAGGTATGTGGCGCCAGCATAGAGAAGTATGCACATAAACTGATTGGTGGGTAGTCTTATTAAGTTTGTTGTATGTTTAATTTTAGTTTTTATTTGTATACTTTGGCTACTACTACTTCTACTACTAGTATATTGCAATTACCCCTTGGTAGATACCTTCATGTTTGTTGCATTATGTATTCAATTTCGATTTCAGAAGATGGTTGCAGTATACAATCCCGTTCTATAACCCTCTGTATTGCATGCATATCGTTATGTTTGTGTTGTGTGTATCCCCATCAAGTTTATTATCCAATAGTTGTGTTTAATTTTGTGCATGCATTTTTTGTGCATTTTTATATACGATGGGAGGACTGGCGCAGTTCTTTCAGATATAGATATCATTATTTGAAAATTGACATGCTTCTAATATACTTGATAATCCCTCCGAAACAATAGACCGGCACCGCCGTATGATGTACGATCATACTTCGAGCATACGATATGTGCATATCTCATCGCCGCAATTGTAGAATTTTTGTAGTATACGCTATATAATGGACGGATAAACGAGTATGTTGATGGTTGCAACGTGTCCAGTCGACGACTATTATAATACCAATCGAATACACGCCGTGTGGATATACCAACACTATTATAGTGGATGATATTGCCGTCTCTCTACCACTACTATATCAACTCGAATGATTTGCAAATCTCCGTCGGGGCAAAATGGTGGTTTTAAACTACGCCGCAAATATGCTTGATATTACTACCGATATTAAAGCACTATAATAGTATTGTATTGGTGAATCTTCTAATCACCTACGTGATTTCACTGCCGCTATGCGTATGATATAGATTGCCATGATGGCTGCTAATAAAGAACAAATTATGATGGGAGAGGGCGATGGGCGCCCTTGGCGACGAAGCTGCTTTCACTGTGAAAGGTAGTCAACTACATTTTACTAGTACATTACCTTGTGTATTATCTGGTGTTAAAGTAACACCAGAATCTGTTCCACAAGTAGATATTTTATTTCTTAAGTAAGAGGTAACGTACATACATACATACATACATACATACATACAGCGTATGCGGTACTTGAATGCGTATCCAATTGACACCGCTGTACTAATACTAATTCCTACGTAGAATCTTGTTGTCCTATTCCGTGTGTGGCCGATTGAGAATAAAGAGCTGTTTATAGCCAAATAGATACCAGAAGAATTTTTTTAACCAATATTTAAGACAGTGTAGATAAAACCTACCATTGATACCATGGATAGTACCAAATTTAAGCATCACAAATTTGCAAACATGGACTTTATACACCTCAAATTTACAAACATATGGACTTTATAATTATACAGCTAAAGCTTGTACTGATTGCCTTATAAATTGTTTGTTCCTTGTACAGGCATTGAAACTGTATTCCTATTAATACCAATACGTTTGCCAGATGGTCCATCAGAGTAATAACTTATATCCAGGAGTTTCAACAACCTCCTTCAAAGACAATATTGCTGTATTCAGTAGGTGTATATGCTTTTGTAATAGCTTTACTACTACAATTGAAGCAAGCACTATACACGGTTGAGGAATTTGTAATAAACCAAAATACTTCAAACCACGCTGTATTGGAGAGGGTGGCGATTGTAATGGAGTTGTTGCAATACATGCACCAACAATATAACAGTATTGATAATTTTTGCCTTGTGTTGTTGGTGTAGGAGACTTTGAATCATCACTATCACGCTTTCGTTTAGCTGGAGAAGACATGATAGTCCTTCTATAGTTGCCTAAATGTATTGCAATTGTTGTAGATCCCTCTAAAGTACATCAAGGCCGAGCCGGCAGGCAGTTTTCACGGGAATCATATGATTTGTGGGGAGATTTGAAGAAATGTCTAGACCAAGCTTCAAAGTAGTCATCCTGTTCTTTGATCCCTCTTTCCTTTGCAGCAACAGGAGAACCCAAGGCATTGGAATTTATTGGGACAAACAGAAATTATTTCTTACCTTGGGATAGAATGGTCTTGCTCTATGAGATTCTTATTGAGTCCAATTCGAGTCCAATTTGATTGCAATACTACAGAACATACATCATCGCCTATCATTGCATGATTCTCTTTCAATATGATCAGCCAATATCATGGCACATAGAAAGGAAAGAGAAATCGCTAATTGCACATTGATATTGGCACAAGAACTAAACCTATTTGATATCATTAAAGGAAGAGGCCAAAAGCCTAAACACACTGGAAACTACATCTTCAAAATTATAATTGATTCTTTTGCAGTGAGTGCTCTTCTTGCCATTGATGATTGTAGTAATTCAACACTTACACATATACATTACATACAGTCTAAATTCCATGCACTTGACAGATCAAATAGAAGCGCCCTTGCTAGAGTGAGTACGTCTCTTTAGTGTGTGTTTTTGCATAGGCTGGCAACCAGCAACTGTAACTATTTGATATATTTCCCATCTGCACATTGAATAGGGTATCACACATGGACTCTCTGAAGGGGGTGCAACTTTTTTCTGCTTAGCTTGTGAGGTTGATTGATGGCATGAAGTACTACCAACCAACAGATATGGAAGTTGCAGTGGATGGTAGCTCAAGCATTAAGAGATTAAAAGAAGAAACATAAGAAGTTTGTTGAACAATTACCAAAGATAAAGTTTGGAGTAGTTAATGAAACTACAGTGGATTATTGGTGTGATCTTACTAGAGAAAAGTATGAAGAAATTACACAGGATGAAGAGAAAAGAAATCAAAAGTTTAAGAAGATGCAGAATGAAAGAACTCGAGAGATGTAACTGATGTGCTGTATACATTAAATATAGTAATATGTATTGCATTTAAAAAAACATTGATATATATATATTGCCAATTAAACATGTTATTATAATTAAGAATGTAACATTATTTTGTACCATTTATCCCCCAATCAACATTGCTTCGATTTCTTTACTTTCCTCCTGACTCAATTATTTCCTTGATACCCCTGACCAATTTCCCACTGGGTCTTATTAATTCTTGAAGAAAAAATCGATGGAAAGTTTTGTTGTTGCAAACTGAGCATTCCATTGTTGAATATAGCGCTCTCTCATCTCACTTGCCCGATCAATTTATCCATGAAGTGGCCATTATACTATACTATTGTCTGGGGATTATTGTTGATCGGTTGTTATGTTTGAAGTTATATTATCCTCACCATTATTAAATGATACAACTAAATAATATTGCAATAT
>Ga0214478_100342_pt1 | contig 27390 bp, 22 predicted proteins | sample M1_20Mar14CPVII9_2_FD_178001 | JGI IMG/M metagenome (GOLD analysis project Ga0214478, IMG submission 178001) | Marine eukaryotic communities from Monterey Bay, California, United States - M1_20Mar14CPVII9sort6BwellD7 | ecosystem: Environmental > Aquatic > Marine > Unclassified | place: USA... | reverse complement strand
GTGCGTTCGTCATTAAATCCACTTGCTGACCTGGTATTGATTCCTCATCTGAGTAATCATCAATGAGAGCCTGTGCAGCCACAATATCGACATACTTTGTATTTTGTTTCAATTTATCCCGTGACAGTTGTATCAATTGCAATAGGGGTTCATTCTTTGATGTAACTGTAGTTTGTGACCCTCTCAATCCTCTTAACGATGATGATAACTCTGTGGTATTAGTCCTCTCATGATGTTGTTGTCCCGTAAGGAGTAGACCGGTATCTGTTCTATTCCGTCTATGCCTCGTTGATAGTCATGACTTGTAGTATTATCGGATTTATCGCCTTCCTTGGAAAGTACTCTGTGGTGCAGTATATGCTCTTTGGTATATGTATTTTCATCTCTACAAATGCATTGGAAGGCCCCAACATGGCCTTGCTATCCAAAAGTATACCTAAATCTTTTGCAAAGGGGATATTCAATACTGGTTTTCTAGCTACAGAGGCAGGAACATTAGCACGAAGTGTTGGTGATGTATTGATTACTTTGGCACATGAAGTGTCAGGTGTCTCGGGAATGTTAGACGCAACTTTTCTTCCCCTATTGGTATTATCTCTCGTTAGCGTCCTATTGACAAGACACAATTACAATGAAATGATAGAAGATGATGATGAGGAAGATGGGAAGAGTGACTAATGAAGTGAGAGTGACGTAATCATGATAATGAATGTATTATGTATGTGTTACTTTATGACTTTATTAGCCGTCTAAAACTGATGTTCATCAAGTTCTAACAGACGGTCCTTCCAAGGGCAGGGCTTGATAACTTTTGTTCTTTGTTCACTCTTCATCTCATCTAGGCTGGATTGGTAGGCACGAAGTACACTTGCATACTCATCCTTTGTAATCAATCCAGCTTTGTACCCTTTACCAACCTGCTTCAAAGAAATATCGAATCCAGCTCTAGCTGAAATCATCCAATGTTTCATTGCTCTATTCATGTTTCCTAAACTTGCCTCCATAGCACCAAGATTGTTCCTCGCCACTTCATGACCACCAATTGCTGCAATCTCCGTGTGACGAATCGTACTTTGTATAGCTTTTTGTCCATCATTTATATTCGTAAATGCTTCCACTTTATCGTCAGATAAAAATGTAAAGCTGATATTGTAATGTGCGTTCATTGATCCAAGGTCCGCTGCTTGTTCAAACAATTCAAATGCCTTGTTCTTGTCCATCGGTAATCCCGAACCTCCTGTTTTATACTGTTCTCCTAGAATATTGAATGCACTAGCATCACCAGCTTTCATTCTTATCTTAGTTCTCTTTATATGCTCACTTAATGATGTTGTTAACTCTACTCTGCAAAATGGGCAGCATCCTATCATCCTTCCTTTGTCCTTTTCCTCATTTACTGTTTTCATACACCCACTATACAAAGTGTTGTCCCGCAGCATGATTGATAAATAGCATTGACTCCACCAATAGCTACACCTGAATGAGGCATTGGCAAGAAGCAGATTGGACAATCTTCTTTCGGAGGAGGTTCTCGAAATAATAATTCGTCATCGGGTTCATCACTCCTTCTTGCAATAAAACGCATCTCGGTGGTCTTGATATAATGTGATAACGAAGAACCACTCTGTCTCCAAAAGAAGATGAAGATAGCCACAAATGCAAGAAAAATAAGCAGTAATATAGACTGCCAACCCAGAGGTATTGTTTCCAACATATTGATACGTTCTTGCAATTGCAATGAAATGTTGTCAATGTCAATCTATGATGCTCTAGAGATACTTATATCTACTCTGTTTCAAATCATTGCAACTAATATAATGCATATCAAAGGCGTCATCATCACTCTGAATACATCTCTTATTGTTCTGCCTAGCGATCTGACAACTAACATCCAAACTATCATCAAGAGTATCAGTTGCATATCAAAAATGAACAAAATTGTTTTGGCGATAAACCCGTCTTTTCAATTGTGCGTGGCGGCGGCATAGCGTGTCTTTATGCCTCCCATTTGACTGTGATATAGCGGGTATTTTGTCTTCTGATTTGCCAAAAAGGTGAGATCATTGAGTGTTTATATGGGCTATGGTTGTGTGGTTATTGTGTATGATATATTCTTCGGAGGTCATATCAATACGAGTATGAGTTGTGTCTCATTGTTCTCTGCGTTATGTCGTTCGTGTAACTTGTATGGTCTGTGGCTATGTAGAAATGTTAATAGACAATGCTGGTGTATTATTTTATAAGAGTGTTTGCAAATAAGGGATAGCATAATATGCATGGGGTCAGCGGGTCTTCATAATTGTTGCATTGCATTATTGCAATACATCGTCTCATAACTTTATATGGCCATTTCACTTCATTCAATAGAAGGATATAGAAGTTTTAAACACTGGAAGTAAACAAACATGAATAATAGTAACAAGATATATAGTGATGACATTGAAATGGGCAATAATAATATGGTGGAACGAGGTCCTCAGCTCGGTCGATCCCTCTCAATCATCGCGAAGGGTCAAATTCAAATTGACACCCTTACGGTTGACTCTCCCCTCCTAGTTGATCTCTCACCTAATAGAGCTGATCGGGAGGTCATCATTGACGTATTAAGGAGTATGGATGCAAATAAGGATGGGGTTATTGATTACTTAGAGCTCGTCCAATTACTAATCTTCTTTGTGGACAAGTAAGGGAGAAGGAGCATGCCGAATTTGAGAAGAAGCTTGCTCAGAAGACAGCCAAGTCTCAAAGGAATGTTATCATCGGCCTCAGCATCTGTCTTGCTTTAACCATTGCAAGTACATTTGCTTCTAGCTTTGCCTCCGTCTTTATTGCAAAGGACACAACCGTCAGCTCGGAAGGGAATAACCTTTTAAATAAGAGAAATGGGCAAACGATTAGTACATCTGCTTCTGAATACCATTATGATCTGTTTGGAACCGATGAAGAAGAAGAAGAAGACGTGGATACTGTTAGTGAGGAAGACACTACTACTGTTAAGATTAATAAGCTAGGCTGCATCGGGGGACTTCAAAATCAAATTGAGGCTTTGGCAAAAGGATCTCTCTCACAGCCTGTTATTTTGACTGATTCCAAGGGTGAACTTCATAAGATTGATGGACACGACATTAAATTCGCTGATGACGGAGGTGTGGTCATTGTAGAAGCATCTGGTCGTATCATTCAAATCAAGAAGGATGAAGCTTGTGCTGCTAGTGCTGAACGCAGGAGACTGCAAGATCATTTAGGATATCAAACTGTCGAATGGGGTTCCCTCTATTCCCATGAATGGGGTGACTACAGTGTATTAGTCACATATTGTAATACGGAATGGACAGAAATAAACTCAGACCACTTTTATGGTTTTAGTAGTGAAACCGTCCCAGATGGTTCTAGGGAAATCATGTGCCACGGTGAGTTTGGGATGAATTGGGCATCCCAAAATCCTTAAGAGCACTCAGTGGGTGAAGGGGCACAGCATCCTGTAGATACTTTCTCTCATGAATATGTAATTGACATCATTATGTACATATGATTGACTACTACTATACACACCACATTATCGTTACCGCAATAGCCAACAAAGATACAGCCAAAGCCGGAGACTGAGTTGCCGCGGTGCTTGTACTTGTAGTACTGCTCTTAACATCCGAAACAGTATCATTGCCAAACTCTGCCGCATCAGAACAAAGACGCAGTAACATACCGTTAAGCACACTGGCTGCATTTTGCATCGATACTGCAGACGCATCAATACTCGACGAGTCTTCCTGAGCAACAACTAAGTCATCTGCTCCATCATCACTTATTCCTCTTATTCCTAGAAATGGCACACCGTTTGTAATGCTGCTTGAGATGCTGCTGCTGATTCCATATCTACAACTGATATGTTATAAGTCTCTAATAACCATATCGCTTTTTCTGCATTTGCTAAGAACGTATTAGAACTCCCTCCATTTGTATTTCCAACATGAACTTTTGTTTCGTTTCTACATGTAGATGGGCATTGGATTAGCTTGTCTGTAGTACCAACCTCTTGAGCAATCTTTAATAGACTTTCATCAGCAGGCCAATAGAATCGTTTCGTTACATCACCATTGCCTTGTATGAAATGCGAAGGCTCTATCCATGTAAGATTTTGTCCCCTGTGATACGGGTACGCCGGTGGTGACTTCTGGTAGTCTATACCATCCAAAGGGATAGGATCATCGGGAGTAGATCCCGTTGGCATATCAATTTGTAAATCTGTTACAGCCCATTGATTTGGTATGACCACATCACATACACAATTCTTTTGATCATCATTAGTATTGACATTGGCATTGGCATTATCATCCTCATCTTTCGCCACTGAGTAGCCTGTAGTTGATCCACCAATGCCCATTACTATTAAACTATCAATATCATAACGACTAATAATAAACTCTGACGCCATTGCAGTATTGATCAACCCCAACCCACCAACAACACCCACAAAGCATGGATTATTCGTAATATACTTATTCTTCTCATCTAGTGCATACTTTGGATCATAACATCGTAATACGGCACTAGTCTTTCTACCTCTCTTTCCTTGTTCAATTGTTGCATATTCATCTGGTCGTCCGCCCTCCTTCTTATATTGTTCAAAAAATAAATCGAACTCGTATTTGTTTGGCCATACAATTCCTGTAACGAATGATGTGCATGTATATGGATCGACTACGCCCTCTTCTGGTGCTGGGCGTTCTTCTGGGGGTGGAATACATGGTACCGCTTCTTCTTCTTTATCATCTCCTACAACAACAATATTATAATTATGTTGTACTAACAAGTAAATAATTGTGGGGATTGTCCTCCTCAAAATGAATCTCATGCTGTATTGGATGTTCATATAATGATTGACGTCGTCTGCTGCTATGATCGAGTCAATTTCATCAACTATGCATTAGCAAGAAGGGAGGTCTCTAAGAGACAACACACCCACAGTTCATATCATTACAGTCGATAATTTCAATAAGGATACCGACACCAATTTTTGTGATGAAGTGATATTAGATACGGGCGTTGTGTTGATCAAGCGCAAGCTTCTGTTGGACGGCAACATAGTAAAGAGATCATATATGTATTGATAAAAGAGGGAGATAAAGGTTTCAATAGTTAGTGGGAAGATCCAGGCCGCATTTGATAAGGATACCACTCGAACAATCTGACAAAAAGTTTTAAAATATACATCATCAGCCACAAGCACAAACTACTTATGATCGTTCCTGAAACTCTCTGTTGGGTACCAAATCCATTCATTCCAACCCATGATATACAATGTTTATACTGTGGTAGATTGGAACAAGTTACATCATGCCCCAAAGAATCAACATCGTTGTCATCATCAACTACAGGTAGTAGCAAATCATTATCATTCATCGAATGCAAATTTCAATGTGGTGCCAAATTCTGTAATGAAATTTGCCGTAGCAATGCAACTTCTTTGCAACATCATGATAAATTATGTGTCGGGCCATTAACGAGTGATGATCCATTGTACAGATTAAAGATTATGGCATTGGAAGGTGGTGAGAATATATATGCTACAGTTATGTTGGCACTTGCTGTAGTGTTGATGTCTACAGCTAATGAAAGTGATGATGTTGAGATGGTTAATGACATGTATAATAGTAGTAGCTCGTCTACCTCAACAGAAGAAAGTCAAACAGCTATTGATGAACAATACAACATTGCACAGGCTACACATGAATTGATAATTGAAATTATAAAACAAGAAGATGCACCAACATTGCAACAGTGGACTACATTGCTACAGTACATTAATCAAAATTACATACCAGTACATATACGATCCAACTATGCTATTGAATGTGATAAGATTGCAAAAGATAATAATGATGCTGCTGAAGAGTATGAACATCTATTAACTCTTGCTGAAACAACATCATTTATTGAACTTATCGATGAGGCTGATCAACATTTTCCACCAATTGAAATGTTTTGTCTTTTGAAAAAGAATCAACCATGCAGTATTGTACAGCATTCATGTATACCATCTCATACTATCGAATGCAATAATGGTATGCAAGATTTGAAATATATCCACATTACTAGTAATGAAATCAATAATAGTATGTTGACATGTTCGAGGATTAGTAATAATGATTTAGTTGCAGATTATGAAGAACGTACATTTGCATTACAAGTAAAAGGTATTAAATGCAATTGTATCCGATGCAAGTTTGAACAACAACAACAACAACAAAGTACAGAATTATCAAATAATGACTGTACCATGGATGAATTGAATAGTCTCATGGCACTTGCTCGATCACAGAGTAGATATGATGATGCATATGATATTGTGAAGGCAATGATACAATTGACACCTGGCTGTGGCAAGGCATTATTATTACAATCGAGAATAGTAGGATGGCAGGGAGACTTCAGTAAAAGAGAAATATTGCTAAATGAAGCTATAAGTTTGGCAACTTCAGATCAAGAATCCATACATGCTGCACTTAGGGAGGCAAATGCATATTATCGTCGTGGTGATGATGACGATGAAGAACAATCAGCTCCTTCTCCATGGATTACTGCTGAAGGAGATCTCGAAGATTATGTATTCATTGGAGAACACATCTTGGATGCAAATGAGTGTCAGCAGATGGTAAAACTTGCAGAAACGTATCATGGCAATAAGTATGATGGTGATAACAACAATTGGACAACATCTCGTCATTATGCCGTACCAACAACAGACGTACCAATCTATCAAATACCAGAGTTATTAGCATGGTTCAATGAGCAGCTCAAGTATGTAATATTCCCCGCCATGCATACAAACTTTGATATTGATAATAGTTGCTTCCGATTGAGAATCTTTGATGCATTCCTTGTCAAGTATGATGCAAACACTGGACAGAAACGATTACCGTTACATAATGATCAATCTGAGTACTCATTAACAATAGCCATGAATGCACTGAACGAGTACGACGGTGGAGGGACCTACTTTTGTGAAACGAATGAGACAATGAAGACTGAAGTTGGAGGCGTGATTAGCTTTTGTGGTGACTTGATACATGCTGGAATGACGATCACAAAAGGCAAGCGATACATAATTGTATGTTTCATCTACAAAGAGGAGATATAAAACAATAAAAATGTACTTATAAGGCTAGTTGTGTTTAGTGGAGAAGTCGTTGACTATGAAAATGTCGCCCTCTTATGATTTATTGAGATAATATAAAGCCAAGACCCAACAACAAGAATAACCCAACACGCGACACCAAATTGCTTTTGCCTTGAGAGGTATCAGATGTTGATGCACCAGTCTCAGTCGTTGAAGTTGAAGCAGTAGATACAGAATCCTTGCCTGAAGAAGTCTCATTTGTAGAAGAATCCTCACCCAATGAAGTACTAGGACTGGGAGTCACAGAAGAAGTAGCTGTAGAGATCACATCCTTTGGTGTGGTTGTTGAGATTTCACCTTGAGAAGCTTCCACCTTTGGAACTGATGATCCCTTTTCTGGTAAACCCAAATTAGTACAAGTAGCATCAATACTACTAGCACAAACCTGTATGGCCAATCCACAGTCCAAACAAAATCCATGACTTTTATTTGCAAATGGATGATCGGGGTCATTACTCGTCTCTCCATATCCATTATCACCATCTGAATAACAAAAGAACCATTCCTGCCCGCATGTGATGTCCCAATCACTCTCCCCAAGATCCTCCCAATTACACGAATAGTCTTCACGAAGGTACCAACTTTCTGTTGGTTCACTAGGCTTGCATTGATGTGAGTATACAGTCAACCCTTGCTCACCACAATTATCAGCGGATTTCCCCCAGGCAATCTCACATACTTCCTCATAACTTGGATTATCAGAACCACATACATTTTTAATATTACCTAATCCGTCGTTGCAATCATGGCAGTAAGATCGTGATCCGTCAGGTTTCATACACCGATGAAGCTCTGAAACTTCCTCTTTCACTCCTTTGATACAGTGACCATTAATCCACCATTGAATCTGATGAAAGGAAATGCATATCATAATTCATTTGTCAAATAGTATATGTCATAAAATATGTCATATGCACAAAACAAATACAAATACAAACACAAATATGCTCATACCTGACCGCCCCATTCTTCTTCTAAGTGTTTGCACCCGATTCCTCATCCGTGTAGCATTTTTCAATATAGTATGAATAATCATATGTTGATAATGAGCAATCAATAAAGGGTGTAGGCGGACCGTCCTTCCACTTGCCTAGTTCCAGCCGACGACTGGCAGAAGTAGGATTGGTACTAGGCCAAGAAATATTATAATTATACCAAGGGTATTGCAGTGTTGAAGAAGAGACATCATTAACTATACTGCTTATCTATTTTGTTTAATAGACAATGATGTATTGATATAATGATAATATGTAGATATAGACCTTCTCCGCCAGAGTTGCGTTGGCGTGGTGAGTGGTCTCCCCTTTTTTTCAATGCTTTTTTGCTGAAAGGATATTATCGATTGCAATTTATTTTTACTGACAATAGTATATCATCTCAATTAAATGAATAATATGGTTACATCGGCACCCTATTGATGTGTGAGTTCCGTTGTTTAACACTGACATTTAGATCATAGAAGCACACAGCATCCTATGAATAATTAGATAATGGTGGGCCCTACGGTATAAAGATACCGACCAACCATTTTACATTGATTTGAGGTTGATTCTCCAATAAGCTCCTGTTGACGACAACATAGTAAAGAGATATATGAGTTGATAAAGAAGGAGAAAGGATTTCATTTGTTAGAGGATTTCATTTGTTAGAGGATTTCATTTGTTAGTGGAAAGATCCACCGCCATTGCCATTGATAAGGATACCACTTAAACAATCTCAAACAAAGTAAAAAAGTTCGTTATGCCATCAACATCCATTGCTATGGCTGCCTCACTGTTCTATCTATCCCGGTATGTCAGTGGTTTAAGGAGAAGTGCATCTGCATTTATAGGATTGCCAATGACTCAATTTGCAAATCATCAGAGACAAGCAACAAAGTTTATGAGCACAATATCACCACAACAGATCTTAGACACTGAACAGCCATCAACTACAATACCAATAGAAAAAGAAGAACCATTCAAGGTTAATCTACTAACACTACCATTACCAGAATTAACAACACTACTAACCTTCTGGGGATTCCCCGCATACCGTTCCAAACAGATACATAATAACATCTTCTCCCAAGGCATATTAGATATTGATAATATGAATGATATACCTAAAAAGTTACGTTCAGTATTAAAAGAACGTACAACCATTGGTTCATTACAATTGGAAGTTGAACAACAAAGTAATGATGGTACGAAGAAAAGAGCATATAAATTACATGATGGACAAATGATTGAATCAGTATTAATGCCATACGAGGATGGTAGACGAACAGCATGTATATCAAGTCAGGCGGGATGTGCCATGGGATGTGTCTTCTGTGCCACCGGGCAAATGGGATTTGCAAGACAATTAACTAGTGATGAGATATTTGAACAGGTAGCGCGATTTGCTACAGAGTTAAGTGGTGAGGGTGAACGATTATCGAATGTTGTTATGATGGGTATGGGTGAACCACTTGCAAATTATCGTAATGTCGTTGCTGCCATTAGAAGAATGAATACAGAATTAGGTATAGGTGCACGAAAGATTACAGTATCAACAGTCGGTGTAGTACCAAATATCAAAAAATTAATGAAGGAAGATATACAAGTTCGATTAGCCTTATCATTACATTGTGCAACGGAGGAAGAACGTACGGCATTACTACCAGCTAATCGTCGATATGGTGGATTAGATGAATTAATGTCAACTATATATGACTATATAAACTTTACAAAACGGAGAGTGACGTTCGAATGGGCATTAATCGAGGGTGAAAATGATACAAAGGATGTTGCACGATCATTAGGTCGGTTGTTACAACGGCATAACATACGACCTGATATGGCACATGTGAATCTTATACCGTTGAACCCAACGGGAGGGTTTGGTGGTGGACCTTCTGGTAGAGCGAATGTAAAACAGTTTGTAGATGTATTGGAGAGAGAGTTTGGTATTAGTGCCACCCCTAGAATGCGAAGAGGTATCGATATTGATGCCGGCTGTGGACAACTTAAAGCAGCTGTGAAGAAGAAGGAAGATCGTCAACAAGAACAGCAAACAGCAATGTTGATACCTGAAAATGGTAGTCTTCCAATTGTCGGGGTTACGAAGATGAAGAACAAGTAGAACATGAGGTCGAAACAAGTAGCATTGAAGACAACGCTATAGACTTGATCCATGGTTCAGTTGTAGACTTTTCAATTGATGAAGGGTTTGTAAATCTGGATGAAGATGGGGATTCAGATGATTTCATTGATCCAACATTTCAAGATGAATTTGAGCTGGAAGAAGCAGATAGGCTCATTTCACTTGTCAAGGGAATAACACTGCAGCCGCTAACTCCTGCCCAAGAGGTGGTATCATCAGTATCAGTAGAAGAGGAAATAGAAGATACATCCCCTGTAAAGGGCCCAACAACAAAGATAACAGATGAGGAGGCCATACGTAAGGCTAAGCGTAGAAGGAAGAAGTTACTCAAGCAATTAAAAGCCATTGATAAGTTGAAAGAAATGGAAAGTGCCGGTAAGGTACTGAATCAAGAACAACTAGATAAGGTAGCAAAACAAGAGGAATGGAGTATAGAACTAGAGTCTGTAGAACATAACTTGATGTAAATATAATTCAACCTGATTTTATCCTAGTACCGCCAGCGACGCGTTTACCTATTTCACGGTCGAATCCCCATAGTATGCCTACATTCGGGTCTCCTCGTCTAAAGATACTACCCTTGCTCTTTGTTCATTGTCTACTAAACCAGTCATTTATTCTAGGTGGCCGTTAACGCCATTTGAAGCCCCCCTGAATTTTGGCGGCTTTGGTCCTCTCTTCACTTTTCATCTCATTAACAGACACTTGATACGCCCGTAAAGTACTTGCATACTCATCTTTTGTTAAAATCCCATGTTTGTATCCTTGTCCAACTACGTTCAAAGACTCATCGAACCCAGCTCTTGCTGCAATCATGAAATGTTTCATCGCTCGTTTGTTGTTTCCCTGATGAGACTCGGTCGAACCAAGATTGTACCTCGCTATTTCATCTCCCCCAATTGCAGCAAGTTTCAAGTAATGCATAGTCATCCTCATATCTACCTCAACGCCAAATCCAAATTTATATGCGGTTGCAATCTGATAATATCCATCTGCTGAACCAAGTTGTGCTGCCTGCTAATGCCTTCTTAGGATCCTTTCGCAACCCCAACTCCCCATTCAAATATGCCTGCCCAAGTCTATCGAATGCTAAAGCATCCTTCACTTCCATTCGTTTCTTGGTACGGTCAATGTGTATTTTGTTTGAAACCCGAATTGGTTCTCTACAAAATGAGCACAACCTTTTTATATTTCCCTTATTCATTTCTTCACTTTCGGCAAGGACACATCCAGAACAGAATACCTTCCCACAACACGTCATGTATATTCTTTTAACTCCACACACATCATTAGAAAATGGCATGGGCAAGTAACAGATTTGACATTCTTCTCTTTTTGGAGGGTCTCGAAACAACTCTTCATCTGATATTGAAACATGTTCACATGATGTGTTCGTTTTCTTGTCTGTGGCGATGGTAGATGCCGATACACCACCCGATACACTAACGCCACTAATACCCTCTACTATTTCATTAATATTACTATCCGCCGATGCATTATCGTCTCCAGCTAATTCAGCCGCACGTTTTCTACATTCCTTCTTATGTTTTGGTCTGTGTGAAATTTGACAATTTCGATTGCAATATTTTCTAAATGACACGCCGTACATGCCTTGAGATGATCACCAGCCTTACCACACGCTGCGCAGGTAGACATAGAATTACTATCTCCGACAACAGAACTCATGGTACTATATCCTCACCTACACACTAAGTATCATTGCATACCCCAACCTAAATTTATGAGAGTCTTCCAGAGTCTTCATTCAAAAAATAATAATAAGGATACCGATGGCCGATGATGTTGAGTGAACTCATATGCCCGCCTGGTGTTGCTATATCAAGCTAATTGCAAATATGCAAGCAGTCTACATACTGTGCATGCTACTATCGGCGGTGCTCATCGTTCGCGTAGATTCATTCTCAAACAACAATCTTCCAACCAATCAAAAACACCTCATTGCAAATCACAAACAACAACACACTCGTCAAACATACAAACACTTTGCTAGTACAGAAGAAGATACAATAGAGTCGGACAATAATACAGCACAAAATAGATTATTGGTATTTGGACTTGGTAATGTTGGTTCACTAGTTGCCGAGAGGGGTTCCTTTCTTCAAGTTGATAATGTATTATACTTTGAACATGTCTATGGAACAACACGCACTACAAAGGATATAGACGGTGTACAAACTATAGGATTTGATGATTATCAAGAGTTGGAAAAGACTCTTCCATCATGTACACATGTACTTGTTACTATACCACCTTTAAATCCACCAACCGATATCGATATCAATAGTAGCAAACATTATTGTGATCCAGTTTTAAACAATTCAAAGTATTCAATCAAAGATATATTACCAGCCAATACATGGATCGGATACATATCATCAACATCAGTATATGGTAATCATGATGGAGAATGGGTTACCGAAGAATCAGAAACCAAATGTGAATCAGGTACAAGAGCTGAAGTCTATCTCAAAGCAGAGAATGAATGGAGAACTGCCGCAAAGGAGTGTGATTGGAGATTACATATCTTTAGATGTGCTGGATTATATAGTAATAACCGGTCAGCATTACATACAATACGAAAGAATGGTCTAGCAGTTGAGACGACAGATAATGCATCAACTACTAAGAAGATTGGGTCACCTACGTCACGGATTCATGAAGAAGATGTAAGTCGAGCAGTATTATCAGCTATGAATTACAATGGGTCAATATCCGGGGGCACCAATCTATGGAATCTAGCAGATGATGAACCAGAAGTCAGATCTAAAGTTATGGCATATGGTGCGCAACTGTTGGAAGGGGCAAATCTTCTTCCCTTCTTTGCTGAAAGTAGTAGTTCACAAACAGTTACGACAAAGACAACAAAACCAAAACAATCCGAAAGAGCAAGTAGAAGATTACTAGATAGAAAACGAGTAGATGCACAACGGATGAAGGATTTACTTTTACCTGATGGAAAGTTACTATATCCAACTTATCGGGAAGGATTGAAATCTATATTGAATTCGAATAGAAAGAAGTGGTCATCTGATTCCGCTACATTAAGAGAGAAAGAGATAGGTACCACTTTATAACTCTATATAACTTGGCATTGATGAAAAACATGCAGGTTTACCTAGTTTAACAACTGCAACTAACTTACCAACATTCGTATTCCTAACTTTTACCTGTCCTCATACTAGACAGTACTGCATGTCGAACTTTACCAGGATTGTCCCTGACTTCTTGTGGTTTCAACCTTTGTTCACTCTTCATTTCATCACACGACTGTTGATACGCTCGTAATGTCTTTGCATAATCATCTTTGGTCACATGCCCTCGTTTGTATCCTTCACCAATTACCTTCAAAGCGTCATCAAATCCACAACTAGCTGCAATAATGTAGTGTTTAATTGCTCGATCCTTATTACCATTCTTGGCTTCAACGATAGCAAGACTGTTCCTTGCATATTCATGCCCCCCAATTGCTGCAAGCTTGTAATAATATATGGCTGTTTCTATATCTTTTTCAACACCATCACCAAGACGATATGCACTGGCAAGACAAAAATATCCATCAAGTGAGCCAAGCTTGGCTGCTTGATTGAACAATTCAATATGCCTTCTTGCTATTCTTTGTTAAACCCCGCTCCCCATTATAATATGCCTCACCTAATCTACGAAATGCACCGGCATCATTCAATTTCATCCGTTTCTCATATCTCTTGATCAACTCTTTATCGCAACGATGACCGGGCGTTCTACAAAAAGACTAGCACACAACTCTTTCAAATTCCCCTTGATTACCTCTAACGTTGACGCCAAAACACATCCTTCACATATCGTCTTCCCACAGCATATGGATGGTACGTCGTTCTTACTCCGCATAAGCCAGTTGAATATGGCATTGGCAGCATACAAATTGGGCAATCTTCTTTAGGTGGAGGCAGGGTCTGTTGCAGCCCGTATTCTGTAGAATAAAGGATACCACCTCCAGACTCCTTCGTTTTATTGAGGTTGACGCCGACATATCCCATACGGCCAAGGTATAAACTACGGCTCTGATACTCGGTGAATAGATGCATCAATAGCATTGCTATCACCCTGTCAAGTCTTATGTTTCGGACGAATCGGTGTGTATTACCAGATCGATAGAGCATTGTGCATTGAAATCAACACTATTTATATGTGTTTATTCTATTCAACATATCTATTTAATACTGTTTTACTGTTAGATATTAATGCAGTTTATGTTTTCTTATATACTATTCCATTATTTAATATATTAGAACTACTTAGTATTGTTATCCCTCGCATTTTGAGCAGGATAACTTTGATAAGTCATCCCCCAACTCTCCCAATTCGGATAGATACCTCAGATACGCTCTCCTTTGCACCCAACACAATCCCATTTAATTTCTTATATATCTATCCAATTGATACGGCTGGTTGTCGAATGTTTGCCTTCTATTGCAATATATAGAGCATTATTAACAATTTTCTATTCCCCCATTAATAACACCCAATCTATCTTAACTTTTCACCAACATATCAACTTCCCTCTAACATCATAAATCGATTCTATATCAATTAATGGTGTCTTTAATCTATTGTAATTGTTTGGGGGTTGTTCATTGTTGTGTTTGAGAGATGCAACTAAAACCTCTCTATTCATAATTTTGAATGGGCAATGGCCTCCTGCTCTCCCCTACAGCCTCATTTATTGCATTAGGTATCCAGCTAGTACATCACTTACAGCATTTAATTCACCGAATCATCGATGTATATATTGCAATAATACAAAGGGTACTAGTGCAAAGGGTACCAACACTAACGTTGAACTCTCAGGATGGATTAGGCTGATACTTACAAAAGTATCTTTTGAGGACTCGCCTTATATCTGAATCATTGAACCAACCATTGCAAAGAGCAGTCGTAAATAACGGCGCGTAATATTACAAACAATATACCACAAAGATGAACGAACAACAACGTACACAGCTATTAACCTCCATTGCAATTTCCTCAGGCCACTCATCCATCTCACCCACATCAATAACTTCACAACAAAGATCCGAGGCATTTACCAACCTCGAACAATTTAAAACATATCCCTCAAGAATAGCAATATGTATTGATATGATATCAGCTACTACCATATCATTCAATACTTCATTATGTATTACTACAGGTGTGGTGGTGGATGTAACAGTATCTACCAAACTATACGCGTTATCAATAATCAAAGATTTTTTAAAATTAGATTATAATAATTTAAATGTAAATGATCGATTGCAGCTTCGTACTTCTATATTGGTTGCTGCACAACAGTTATGTACAACATCAACTAGTTCTACATCTGGCAATAGTAATAATGGTGTAGAAAGTGGTAAGATTATGGATCCATCAACAAGAATATTAGCAGTGAAAATTGCAAGTCTATTAGCTGACCTGGCATTACGTGAATTCCCACAAAGATGGACTACATTTGTTACTGATTTATTCTCATTATGGAATGTCTCCTTCAACAACGCAACAACTGGTAGTGGTGAAGGAGGTAGTAATAATACTATAGGTGTTAAAATATGTTTGGAGTGTTTAAAATTAATCACGGAGGATTGTACTGATAGTGATTATAATGCTAGGGTGAGTAGTGTTTTCAATGCTGCTTGTTTTGTGTCTATATTGCATGCGGGGGGCTTTGTTTAGTCTTGATGCGGGTTTTTGGATTGGAGGGTGAAGTACTCTGTGAGAATTGATACGGGTTGGAGAAGAGAGAGGTCAAGCATATCAAACTTGAGAATGAGCTTGTTGATTGGTATTGAAAGACTGGAAAGACTAAATCAGATATCGATTTGGGGACTTTGGAGGGCATTAGTATTGAGAGAGAATACCGTGACCTTCTGGCCTTTTAACTCAGTTCCATTTCCATAATACTAACCTATCCGTCTATCACACAAAATACACTCACATACACTCACGTCACACACAGATCTCAACAACTAGACGAAATGATATCCTATTGGGATTTAATGAAACATCAACTCAACTATTACCACCATTATACACTCTAATATCAACTGAATACGGTACATTAACACAATCTAAATCAACACTCTCATCAATGAATGCCTACCTATCATCATCAAATCGTACCATCTCACAAATGACACCTGAGGAATCATCCCAATATAAACAACAGATTAACATTCGAGATGCATCAGGTGGTATAGTAGCCGATGTATTAATCACCTTGGAAAAGTTTTGTCAAAGTATGCCATTAGATTGGATGTTAAAAGTTGACAACGGTATTGATTTTGTATCAGCACTATTATTCATGTTACAAGAAGACACATCGAAAATACAATTACTAAGTGTATCATGTATACAACAATTATCAATGAGAAAATTAGATCAAAATCAATGGCTACGATTAGTAACTTCTATACCATCGGCATTATTCGAGGCTAGTAACGCGGCTGCGAAACGTGCCGCAGAAAAAGGTGTAGCACCAAACTCAATCGATATGTTAGTTGAACAATTAGATTATCATAAATCTATATCTAAAATGTGTTCAACGTTAATATCAGCACATTTGGCACATATAACGACTGATAAGGAAATTGGTAGTGGTAAGGGTGATAAGTTTGATGCAGTATCAACATATCTACGATTATTAGCTGATATGATGTCACATCCATCAGGCATAATAGCCGGTGAACAAATCAATACCTGGGTAGGACTACTACGTGACCCGGCTGTACTTCGTACCAAGGTCCTATCACCACATTTAAGTAACGTACTAACAGCCTACTCAAATCATATTGTTAAAATACGATGGGATGACGTATGGGAACAAGATCATCCACATTCATCATTATATGAAGCATCCTGGGATGATGATGATTTATATAATGAATGGTTAGGTAATTTACGATCGAAAGCATCCCAATTATTTCGTTATATTGGTAGTACGGAACCTGAAATTGCAGTAACGGCTATACATTCCAAAATACGGACATTATTGAATGCACATTCAAATGGCGAGCCACGTGATCAATTAAATCCTGAGAATAATGAATTGACTGTGAAAAGTACGGCATGTTTGCAGTTTGAGGGTGCCACGCAGCCATTGGATAATATATTACACGGACTACCGGAATGGGTTGCTGAGAATAATGGGAGTAATAATTATGACGAGAAACGTACACGAATACGATCAGTCGTTCGTCCATTACTTGCCGAGATTGCTAATATGATTGTAACGTGGCAACCGACAGACTTATGGTTAAAGTTTCGTCGTACGACCTTACTCGAGGCCCTCAAGTACTATTGGAAACATGACCCAGCGACACTCCCAACAGGTGTGGATAGTTTATTAACATATCTAAGTGCCACTGACAATCCACCGAAAGAACGTCGTAGTGATGATGTCGATGGATTACGGAAGAAGTCGGGTGTGTCACTTGTTGCCGTTGCCAAGGTCGTGCCCAACTTATTAGTGCCTTGGTTATCACAATTAAGTGAACGAGCACAATCATTGCTATCCTCGGGTACATTATCATCAATTAATGAAATGCACTTGTATGAATTTTTATCATGTGTGGCCACGGCTGTTGAAAATCCTGTGGATAGATCCAACTTTGTTGCTGATGTATTAACTAATGCAATTCGTACATTGGAATCAACCGAGATACAAAGTTCTATCCAATCAACTGAAGGATTGTTATCATTCTTGGGAATAACACAAGCGGCTACCAACCCAAGTTGTGTTACCGATCCAACGTTTGTCAAGAAGGTTACAAGAGACTTTTCAAGTCTATTCTCGAGTTTTAATCAATTACTCTCCGTTGGTAAACGATGTAACGAGGCAGCAAGGAAACGTCCTAATGGCGGCTTACCCGTCTTGACTTTAAGTCCAGTTATTGATGAATCAGTTACACACAACTTCCCCGACGAGGGTCCGGTTAGTATTAACGATCTTGCAATTAATGATCCATTCGTTCCTCTATGGCCCAAGTTACTACCGATATTATTGCAAGTATTGGATGTCGTGTTACGCGTATGGCATCCAGAATTCCAAGCTATATTACTTCGGAATAATATCCAACGATATGCCCTTGCAATATCAGATGATGAGGCATTCCTGGCCACGAAGCAAGATACTAGTGTTGGTGGTGTGTTTGGTAAGGGTGGTACGGCTGGTAGTATTATTTCGGGTGTTGATAGACGTGATATGAACCTAGCCCCAAAGTGGAGTGGGTGGTTCAATGAGTTGCGTAACACATGTTTCCAATTGCTTGGACTGGCGTGTGCTCAAAGGGTTCTTTATGCTCCAGAAGTAGCACCCCTCTTTCAACGATTTGTTGCAGTAGTTACGAATCAAGATCATCTCCGGTCGATGGAACATCGTCAATTTACTCAATACTTGAAGCAGTTTATAGAAATGATGATGGTCACTTGCCCGTCATCTCTGTATCAGTCTCATTTGCCTGCATTATTGGGACCAGTGTTTGAACATTTACAAGTTAGATTTCAGCTGAGCTGGAACCCAATCCTTGGCACTGGAGGCCTCTCATCTGATGCAACCAAGCCTCTGTTCTCAACCAATTGTGCCGAGGCTGTCAATCAACTTGCTGCTAACGGTGTAGACGCATGGCTGACTGCCTATTATGCAAGAGGTGGTCTTTTCGTCGGTGATCTTGACATGGTTACCGCCGAAGCAATGTCAAACAAGGCAACTGTTGACATAACACGTACGTTCTCTGACATGATTCAAACTGTACTGGCGTTGAAAGGTTCTTGGGCACTTGTATTGGCAAACAAGGCCAAAGAAGATGCTGCCAAGAAGAGTATCTCATCTAGATTCGCCAGCCCAAAAACTCGTGTACCCGACGGTAGTGGAGGCAGGACTAATGCAGATGGAACAAAGTGTACAGTAGCACAACTTCATATAGATGCAAGGAAGATGGTTCGTATTGACAAGTTGTGTCACTTCTTACTATTGGAGAATGAGCAGATTGCAGGATACCTCGTCTTAACACTGATCCAAAGCCTTGAGTATCCAGATGCATATACATGTCGTCGTTGCACTAGAATCGTCCATCGTGTATTAGAGACCGTGGCCTGGGTGGAACGGTACACAGAACTACTTGGGTATCGTTTATTGTCAATAGCTGTCAAGGCAATCATCACCGAACCAAAGTGGATGGTTGGGACTGAGTGGGATATGATCAACATCATTAGAGATATTTATGGTCGTTTAGTTCTGGGTCAGTACTTTCTTCCTGGCGGCCAAGGTCCAGGACTGCAACAGCCACGAGATCCATCCAACTCGAATCAGTTTGAACAAACAAAAGTAGTTGACAAGCCACTTCTCGGAGGCGGGATATTACCAAGCCCAAGCGACTTTCCTCGTCGTGTTCTAATGGAGATTGGTATGAGCCAAGCCGATGTTGTTGAACTAGAGAAGAAACTCATGGAGAAACGATCAGCTAAGGATCAGAAGGAAACACTTCGTGATGTATTGAGAGTTGCCGCTGACAAGACCAGGGGACACGCTGGCGTTCTAGAACGAGCTGGTGCCGAAGAGAGTCTATTGAATCAAAACACAAGAAAGCCCGAAGTCGCGGCACTTCCAGAAAAGTTAGTGACTTATTCTATGGTCAAAAAGAAGGAACGAAGTGCAGCAAGTCCAAATCAGAATGATGGTCCATGGCACGGCAATCTCTTCGGGTAGAAGAAGACATATATGATCAAAGTATCTTAAGTATCTTAAACAATAGTAGAAAAGAAGATCGCTGAATGATTATGTATATGATGATAGTGCAGGGAAGCACAGCGACCTCTTTAAATGTTAAGTGGTGTAAAAGGTATCCTGTTTTGTATATACAAGCGGGATGTCATCATCATCACCCTCTTCTTTCTCTTCTTCTTCATCCTTTTTTGGAAAGCTGCTTGATATTAGCTTTTCCAACACTTCCACCCTCTTCTTTAGATCATCATTCGACTCCTTCAATTGATCATTTGACTTTACAAGCATATCTATCTGAGCGTCACGTGTGTTATTATCAACAGCATCGAAACTATCTCTTTTCTCAATCTTTCTTTTACTTTCGTCATATTCGCCACCATCACTCGGTTCGACAAGATTGGTCTTCCAAAGCGGACCCAAAGCAACCAAAGCAGCATAAAAGTACTCGTCAATATCACATATGAAAAGAATTATAACCGTATTGATAATGATATCAGTATCACTTCGGGCAATGGCAATATTGTAGACTGTTGATGCGTACAAAGTAAACATACTAATCCACGTAATAAAGAAGCCTCCTGGAAGTTTTGCAAATGTATGACGAGAGAGTGTGTAAGTAAAAGTACATTATGATGTGCACAAAATGATGATACTGCTCGGAAAAGTGCACATCATACATATTATATGTTCACTTACCTGCAAGATAACGTATTCTCTTGCTTTTGCTGTGTCTTCTCTTGCCACTTAAAATGAGAAGCTTCAATCCATTTATAATATCTTTCAACAAGTGTGCAGCCATCAATATAACGAACAAACACCAACCCTGCCATGTCAAGTCACTTTCATCTGTGCAATATAGGTTGTTGCGAGGACATTTGAACGAATAGATGAAGTCGCTTCGATCGTCGGAGAAGTCCTTCACAGCCGCTTTAACGAACATCGTTAATGCCGCTATTTGAACAGCTAATACAGCAAGAGCAATAACCCAACCGAGCCCACTCGTTGTGAGGTAGAAGCTGTAGACTGAGTCCTGTCCAATGGTATCCATAGCATACTTCTTGTCTCTAATCTTGACGGACGGCCGTCGAGCAGTAACAGTACCCCGTTCTGACCGACGAAGATCATATAGACTAGAGGCAGCTACTATCAACATACAATATAAAATTAAAAGAAAAAGGAACACCCAAATAAACTCAGCGTAGGAACTAAAACCTCTCTTGGCAGGGACCTGCGATAGTCTAGCAGGCTCAGTAGAGTGGCAGTCTCCATTATTGTTGCAACACATCGTACACTCTTCACAAAGTAAAGGCTCATCAAAGTCGGTAGGTACACCACAATCAGATATAAAGGATGATTCTTGAAAAGATGTCTTGTATACATTCAAGCTGATCGGTACCTCTCCTTCTAAGCGATTGCCCTGTAGTTGTATCAACTCAAGCTTACTCAAGTTACCAAAAGCAGTTGGAACTTGTCCGACAAAAGCATTAAAGCTAAGTCTTAATCGTTCAAGCTTAGAGAGATTGCCCAAACTCTGTGGTATGGTCCCCTGTAGCAAAGAAACAGAAGTTAGGTCTACATCATCAATATAATATAATATAAAAGATACTTAAAGACATACCTTGATATCGTTGTCACTTAGATCAAGAACCTTCAGCTCATGTAGTGACGCAATTCCCTCGTATAGCTTTCCTGACAGTCCATTGTGCGTCAAATTGAGACCAATTATGGTACTTTCTAAACACTGAACACCCATCCAATCACAATAGTTGGAGTAGGGATCTATCCAGTTTGTTGCTTCGGTCCACTCATTACCCTTTGTTGAGTAGTAAAATTCTTTTAGAACGTTTCTCTGGAGTGATCATAAGTGATCATACATAACTAATGTTAGTACATGTGGTTTGAAAAGGCAATCAAATAAAGACACACATTCACAGATAACACAATACTAACTCGGACTTTCCTGAGGTGGACAAAGAGTGGTATTATCCTTGAGATCAAAAAACCTAACATCACATAGTGAAAGAGGGGCTGGAGGCATGATATTATTGCCACTCAACTGTATCGAAGCTTCAGAAAAATCTCCCAAAATGGAAGGAAGCAAGCCAGTGCCCTTATTATTCGATGCATCGAAAGATTGCAAAGAACCTGCAAGTTTGCCCATCTCATAGGGTATAAAACTTCCACTTAATACATTGTTTGATACATTCAATACCCTCAGTTGAGGTAGACTACCAATACTAGGCGGAAGTTTGCCATTAAAGTTGTTGTATGATAGATCAAACCTCTCGAGGTCACGCATATTTGACCACCGTGTAGGAATAGGTCCCGTCAAACCACTACCAGTTTGATTTGATAAATCTAACTCACGAATGATAGGTAATGATCTTGATATATCTGGTAACTCCCCCGTCAATTGGTTTTCATTGATCATAAATCTTCTCATTTCTTCTAAAAGAGGCAATGGACTTGGAAGATTACCTCCTATTGAGTTGCCTGTCAGAACAAGTTCTCTTAAATTGGGTGGCACATCGGTTAAAACATCAGAAGCCGCTGCTTCTATATCGTTGTAGCCCATATCAATTGTATGTATTGTCTGGTACGATCCTTTATACTTTGGATACCCTCCTAGGTATGTAAACGAGTTGCGACTAACATTGAGGTATTGTAATAATGGAGAAAGTAGTACATGTAATTCACCACTGAAGCCGTTGCCAGAAAGATCAACATGTTGTAAACTTCTGGATTCATACAAATCTATATAGCCAACCTTGCCATAAAGTTTGTTATCAGACAATTGAAGTGAAGTGATTTGATGTAGTTGTGATATGATTTTGTCGTTACCGTTGAAATCCCCTACATTGAAGAAATCCCCGGTCAAATTATTACTACCCAAGTCTAATGCAGATACTAGTTGTTCCTCATTGCAAGATATACCAAACCAATTGCAGTGGTGTTCTTCTTCACTTCTCCAATATGAGTTGTTGTACCAATTATCCCCATTAAGATTGTCATACAGTTTAATCAACTGCTGTCGTTCCGTGTCAGGATTGCCGAAGGTCAGTTGCGATGTACGTTGACATGCCTCTTTATATTCCAGTTCATAACCAAGTTCATCCTTTGCATACCGGAAGAACTCACAGTAGCAGGATGGATTGTGCGATCCATAACAAACAGATGATCCACAGCAACGACCTTTTACGAAGATGAAAGAGAGATGATAGTAACTTCTGTTAGTACATATGGTTCACATAAGCAATCAAGTAAAGGCAAGTTAAGCTCAAATGAAGTTCCAAGTGTCAAGTAAAGTAAAAGTAGCCGAAAGTTCATATTGAACATAAGAAAACGCATGATAAAACAATATACGGACTTTCCTGCAGCTATATCACAGCTTACGCCGGGATATTCAAGACATAAATTTGTCCAGAAATCGCACCCACGCTGACAGTGATCAATTACATAACCGCTGCACCCTCCATAGCCATAAAATCCATCACATTGAGCGCATGACATATCAGCCTCCATACAAGAGCCGCCATAGTTGTTCGAATCGTTTTCATCTTGCAATTGTCCAATGCAGGACTTTGTCGAGTAGTCACATTTGCAATTGTCATCTCCTTCAGCACAGCAGTTGGCAGCGTAGTCTCCACACATTTCCATATCACCATCCATGCATAACGGCTTTAGCATGCATATGCATGAGTTGCCAGTATTGCCACAGCATTCGAGAGACGTCCCTCTTAGTGAATCTTTAGTGCAGCCCATTCTCCCGTATTTACAATCCCATTGATTGTATAAGCACTCACATTCATGAGAAGAGTTATCATAGTATGCACTCCTCTTGTCGATTGCACATTGATGATAGGCACAAAACTCGTCCATCTGATCGTCAGCAAATCCCAGACTGTTGCGGTTGTTGCATGCATTAGAAAGGAGCTGACCACACTCCTCACTGAACCACATGTCAGGGTTTACTATCCTCAAGTTTATCATCTTATCCAAGTTCAAGAGTTCGTTCCTCAAATCAGGATCAAAACATAATCAAAAGCACTATAGTAACACTGCAAGGTTTTAAGAGCAATATCATTCCTTCCAACACCATCATCTATACCGAAACACGAAGAAGATGACGATGATGTAGCATTAATACCACTAGCGTTGTTGGGTGGAAGTGTAAATTGCAAATTATATCCATCCACATATCTATTTTCTTCTGCAATGTCCTCCCAACCTGACAGTAAATCTCCACAGGCAATATTATCGTCTCCAGAAGATAGAATGAACCACGAATTGTTCACACCGAAGCCTTCTTCAGGGACACCATCATCATAATCTACTAGAGCAGTATTTCCATGAAACGATGGCTGTTTCGATCCAGGTCTTCTAATTTCACCACTAACTCTTGCATGTAAAGTATAATTTCCAGAGGGAATACATAACTTTTGTTCATTAGTATTCGTTCCATTTGAATGCTCAACTAGTATTGTATTAGGAAGATATGTCGATGATCCATCCCAATTCTTTCCATCCCATTCTATATCATAGACTATTGGTCCCCAAATTCCTACATCAATATAATCATCATCTGAATCTATATAATCATCATCAATACCAAACCAATCAAAATCTATCTCATCTGAACTCACATACCACATGATTTTATAAACTTCCAAAGTTTTCGGAGGTAGTAGCATGCTAAATGTAAGGTTCATACACCCTCCAGTATAAGTCGGTTGATATGATATCGTTGGCGGACTAGATATTGTGGGAGATTGAGTTCTAGTTGTTGGTTCGTTTGTAGGGCGAGGAGATACAGTTGGTGAAGATGTCCATGGAGGACGGGTTGGCCATGGTGTATTGGGAGAATAAGTCGGCCATGAAGTCGATTCACTTTCATCTATTTGTCGAACATTATAATCTATATCAACATTAGTATGTTCTCGAATTCTCTTTCGTAGTACTTTTCCTCTCAATATTTCTTCGCCTTTTGCAAAGCAGAGTATACTTATCACAATATTAATAACTGACCACATAATAATATAACCCTATCGTAACTAATCAAACTAATCCAATTATAGATCCTCAATCAATAATATCCACTGAACTAAACTGATCAATATCCTAAACTACTATTTAAAACTGAAATGAATGACAATAGATATATACCATCCATTTGGCATTCATCAACGCGGCCGGCGCAAAGCAGAACACGCCAATAATGCGTTGTCTTTTGTTGTATGTATGCATGTGCTAAATAATTAACCAAAGGCTGTTTCTTAATTTCTTCTATACATAAGTAGTCTGTAAGTATCAGCCTTTACTTCTATGTAGGTTGTGTGAACCTCCAAATATCAACAGTTAAGGCTGAGAATGAGCAGTACTACCGTCAATGATAGTAATCCTATATCTATATGTGCGGCGTGTGGTAAGGCAGGTGATAATCTCAAGGCATGTACGGCATGTCATTTAGTTAAGTATTGCAATCGAGATTGTCAAATTGCTCACCGACCAAAACACAAAAAGGAGTGTAGAAAACGTGCTGCTGAATTAGCCCGAGATGATAATACATCAGGCGGCACAGAAAATATATCAGACGGTATTGGTAGTATCAGTTTATCGGATAGTGTATCGGTGTCGACCACCGCAGGCAAGAGAATGAGCACATCATCATGTGAACAAAATTGCATATCTGATGAAAAGTTGTTTGCCGACCCTCCACCAAAGGAAGACTGTCCAATTTGCATGCTGCCAATGCCATATGCACAATGCTGCGGAGTCGAATCAACATACATGGCGTGCTGCGGCAAATTGTTCTGCTATGGATGTGCCATAGCAGAAAGTCAAGAGATGGATGAAGGAAACATAAAAAGGTTGTGCTCATTTTGTAGAGAGCCTATCAATATTTCGCATAACAAGGAATTAATGCAATACAAGAAAAGGATGAAGTTGAATGATAGTGAGGCATTTCATGAGCTGGGAAATAGTTATTATAGAGGAGGTATGGGTTTACCACAGGACAATAGAAAAGCTTTTGAATTATGGAAACGGGGAGCAGAGCTTGGATCGATCACAGCACATTATTGTCTTGGTATTGTATATAGAACTGGTCGTGGGGTTGATATAGATAAGGAAAGGGCTGCTTATCACATGAAACTTGCAGCAATTGGAGGACATGAAGTGGCAAGGCATGCCCTTGGTATGATAGAATTGGAAAGCGGTAATATTGATCGAGCTATGAAACACTTCATGATTGCAGCTAGATCTGGATTTGACGAGTCGTTGAAGGGGGTCGGAGAAGGATGCAAAGGTGAATTTGTAACAAAGGATGAGTATACAAGTACATTGCGATCGTATCAAAACATAAGAAATGAGATGAAGAGCGACCAGCGGACTAAAGCTGCTGAATATGAGTAGCCAGGGTTCTGTAGCAGAGATGAAGAGTGTACAAAGAACCAAGCTGCTGAATATGAGGCCTGCATGGATGCTTTTGCCACAAAAGATGAGTACGAAAGATCCTTGCGTAAATAGTGAACAAGGTATCAAGCTGCTGCTCTTTATGTAGATATTGATAACTGGGCATTTGTGTGTATAAGTAAGCTCACTTTGCTTCTTATGGATAAACGTATGAAAAGATAAATGACGAACTTTAACATTAGAATAAACGTATGAAAAGATAAATGAACTTTAACATTATAATGCCATTACGGTAGCTTGCTCAATGAAGACTCGAGACGACTCGCAGATGAATAACATAATAAGTCTGTCCGTCGCCGCCAGCTCATTGGCTACAACAATCAACTCTCATAACAACCATAAACAACGCCGTTGCAATAGGAGTATAAAGCACGACAACATAAGGCCCTGTAATACCAATAAGTACCATTAGAAAGAAGAAGATAACGTCAAAAAAATAATAATTAATAATCCGCCACCAGTATGAAGTTTGCATTCGCAGCCGCAGTCTTAGTGGCATCACTCCACTCATCACCACAGAAACAACAAGGTGTACATGCCTTTATTCCAAGTATACCCTCTATACCCTCCTCGTCACCCCTATCAACTACACCAACCTTACTAGACACCTCGGCAATACCAACTATACGTCAACCAATCAACTACTTCTCAACCGAACTACAATCAACAATTGTACCCGATCCAAGTACAACTGGTAAATCAGTAGGCAAATCAGTAGGATGGGTTGGATCCAATTCCGTAATGTCCCAAACAGCATGGAAGGATCACTTAAATGGCAGTGCTGAAATGGCAAGTAAAGCCGCAGCACAAAAATATATGAACACATTTAAAGATGAAACAGCCGCACATATTATATACTCTA
>Ga0214478_100340_pt1 | contig 27415 bp, 25 predicted proteins | sample M1_20Mar14CPVII9_2_FD_178001 | JGI IMG/M metagenome (GOLD analysis project Ga0214478, IMG submission 178001) | Marine eukaryotic communities from Monterey Bay, California, United States - M1_20Mar14CPVII9sort6BwellD7 | ecosystem: Environmental > Aquatic > Marine > Unclassified | place: USA... | reverse complement strand
ATGCTGGTGAACTACAGCAGGTAATGAAGCAAGCGGGACAACCTATTCCTGACGAACTGATGAAGTTCGGAAGTACCATCAAGAAGAAGGAGCACAAATTATATGGTAACTTTGGCCCCAGAGGTGGTGAACCGATGAAGAAGGCTACGAAAATTGTCTTTGATTGAATTGAATATTGATAGGTTGGAGTGAATGTGTTATGTAGAAGAGTCAATGTAGAAGTAAGCCGCTAATCATATGTTTGACTTAGGCCATAGTCTTTAAATGTAAGTAGGATTCGATACGTAGATAGTACCTTCTACCCACTCTAAGTGACTTGGTGTTCGAGTCAACCCGTACGTGCCGTCGTCGTTACTGAGCATATCCTCTCACTAAGGAGTTTCTAATACATGAAAACTATTTAATAAAACTCACAACCAAGGTATGTAACACAACAGACAACACCGATTACTGATTACCGATTATACGTGAGTGGTATGAGGTATGGTCTCCATAGACTAATAAGTATATATACAACATAACATACAGACAGACAACAGCCGATTGCGATTTACGGCAGCCCAATTATTAGCAAAGATTAACATATTACATAATAAAGCGGAATATCGAAACATGGCCACATCTGATATGATTGATCTCGTATCATCAGATGATGAATCATCACACTCTCCACAACAAAATCGAAAGAGACCCTTTCAAAAAGACGAAGAAGTATTGAGTGTATCATCATCTCCATCATTATCACCTGCTGCAAGAATTATGGGTAGGAACAGCAGAGAGAAACAGGAGCAATTAGACCGGGCTAGACAATGGAGTAATGATAGGAAGAGGAGAGTAAATAACAATAACCAACGTGGATCGGCAGTCTCCAACCTTGATGCACCATCACGCCGTACTACTATTAATGAAGTGGTTAATTTATCATCACCAACAACATCTCCAAATAGGAAAATGTCTCAAAAAGAAAAGGTAGATGCACGTAATAGAGCGCAGAGGTGGCATGAAAACAGACAAGGGAGAAATAATACTGATATTAGCGATGACGAAGAAGTTGTTAATTTATCAGATGATTCTTCTTCACCTATTAGATATAATATGGGTAGCCGTAATCAGAGGACACAAAATACTGGTACTGCTGCAAATGATACATCTAATGTTGCAATTAGCAGTAGACATTCACAACCAGGGGGTGGGGTTAGAGCACAACAATCTCAACCTAGTTCTTCTCATGCGGCACGATCATTTAATGCTACCGTTTTTGCAAATGGTGGTGCTACTGGTAGAAGAGGTAGAGGAAGAAGGAATGATAATACTGCTAGATCGAATTTTAGCTCATCTAGAGGTGCAAGAGGGAGAGGAATGAGTACACATAGTGCCGCCGCAGCAGCATCACAAAGAGGAAGTAGAGATGAACAACGACAATGGAATTGTCCAAGGTGTACATTGTTAAACGCCCATCATCTATCTACATGTGCTGCATGTCATCACGGTAATCCTTCACGACCTACAAATAGCAACAGGACGAGTAGTACAGGTCGAGGCGGTGGGGCATATTTCCCATCTGCAATGGGGCGAGTGGCTGTGAGTGAAATGGCCCGAGCATACCGTGCACCTTCAGGTAGTAGCGGAGGAGGGTATGGTCGAGGAAGTAGATCTGGGGCAGAAGATTCAGATGCCATACTAGCTAGGTTACTAGGTCTTCAATCCCAACGTCATACTGGATCGGTGTTTGGTCGGCACCACGGCGGTGCCCCTCGTGACAGTATTGATAATATGAGCTATGAGCAGGAAAGTCCGCGTTAGTATTGTTTTGTCGTGTGTTCAATATGAATTCTCGGTCTTTTGACTACTTCATTTGACCTACATTTGCCTTTGTTTGACTGCCTTTGCATAAGTCGAATGAACTAACGCAAGTTACTATCTTCTCTCTTTCACTTTCTTCCAGCTATTGGAACGCTTTGGTGATGGTTCTGAGAATCGTGGTGCATCGTCGGGAGCTATATCATCACTTCCAGTATCAAAAGTTGGTGACCCACAAAGCGAACTACCCGAGGATAAACGACAGTGTTCCATATGTTTGGAAGATTTCGAGTCTGGTGATGATAGGACATCGTTACCCTGCCTTCACGGGTTCCATACTGAGTGTGTAAATCGCTGGCTAAAGTCTAATGGCATCTGCCCAGTCTGCAAGACGTCTGTCAGTACAAATGGGAGTTAGGCGACAGGATATTACTACGAGGATGGGCAGTGATCGAGATGGAGTCAGAGGTAGACGAGATAAAGCTGATAAACTAAGAAATTCTTGGTGATATGGTTTATGGAAGGTCATATACTTTACACAGCCTGGTATACAATACATCGCCGCCTTTAAAGCTTACATAAAGCGAGCGAAGCGGCTTTCAAATGGTGGTGGTCAAATTCTTCCCAAGAAGGAGTTTTCATCATATAAACATGAAAATAATTTGTTGTTGTTGTTATTGTTGGATTGGATTGTTGGTTTGTCATTGATTGATGGTTATTGATATCGGTATATTGATTGTTGGCGTGAGTTATTTTGGTGTGTAACTTGGGAATAATTCGGTGACGTCGTTAGTATTGCTAGTTGCAACACTATTGATATCAAGATGACATCTAATTTCAACCAACAAAATTATAAAGTTGCGTATAACAACGATGATGACTTTAGTATTGGTTCAGAATCAGAAGATAGTCAAGAGCCATATTATCATACCTCAACTGGTAAGATATATCCAGCTAGGGAGGCATGGTCAATATTAGCTGCCGAGGGTCATCCTCATTATATATCCAAGTTGAGTGGTAATAGTTCTAGTAGAAAGCAGGTATTTCGTTCTAATAATAACAAAGATGTTCAACCAGAGAGCCCTATTGAAGATGATTCCGAAGCATCATCGATACATCAAGTATCATCCTTCTCTGGACCAACTCAATCTCAAATTGACAGTGCATTACATCCAGGTCAGTTGTGTCTGTCGTTATGTGCATATCATGTGTTCATACTTTATATATTGCAATGGGAAAACTCAATCTCTCTTTTCTCATCTTAACCACAAACAACAGAATCACCCAACTATATATCACCAAATAAAGATATTTCAACATTAAAGAATGATGTATACCGCCAATCATCCTTCAATGAGTTAAGTATTCCTCCATCGAATGACGATGAAGATGTTGAAACTGACCCAATTATACTACGTGCACAAGCAATGGCAATAGCCGCGTCCAATGGACAGAAGTTAACACCCGAACAATTACAATTAATAGCTAAACCAGACGTACAGCAACAAAAGTTAATTGAGGAGGCGAAACGTGTATCAAAGGCGAAGGAATTACATAATCAACAACAGCAGCAACATCAGCAGTCTCAGTCACATAATTTACAATTGATCGGACAACAGATAAGTACAGACTTTAAAAAGTTTATTAATGAAGAGAAGGAGAAACCACCCATGCAATGGGGATCTGATCTGGGTAAATTTGTACAACATCAGAGTATGAAGATATCCAATACTAGTGGAGGAGATGATACAGCATCAAAACTAGAAATGTCACCAAAGGGAAAGAAGAAGATGGAAGGGTTTGGTAGTGCCCCGTCACCAGTTCAATCCACACCCACTTCCTCGACTAATAAGGGTCTATGGCCTAATATGCCACCATTACCACTATTAAATGAAAGTATTACCAACATGTTACCCGGTAACAAGTTGGGTGGTACCGAGTCTAGAACTACTTCTATAGATGATATTGACACTACTACTAACGAATCGGTAATAATCTCGGGTATACTATGGAAACGACGATCGGGATTTGGTAAACATAGTACCATCAAGGCATGGGAGAAACGTTTTGTGGAATTACGGGGTAGTAAATTGATATATTATAGAACCGATGAAGAGAAGAAGGAGGAGGAAGAGAAGGAGGTTAAGGATAATACTGCTATGAAGAATAGTAGCGTTTCTCCTCCTAGTGGAATTAGTACCCCTCGTAGTCCCTCTCAAGATGATAATGCTGCAGAAAAATCTGCAGAGCAGGGAGAACAAAGTATAACAACTCCAAACAACAGCAATAATAATGACACTGATATATCCGCTTCGAAGAAGTTAGGGAATATATTCGGTCAGGCAGCACAGGTAGCTGAACAACGGATACAAACGGCACGTGAGGAGTTGACTCGTCTTGCCTCAGTTACTGGTATTGGACATTCTTCTACCGCAGACAACACACCCCGTGGCATACTCGATTTATCGAAAGAAAGTGCATCGGTATCGGCTAGCATGGGACACTCGGGCGCCCCCTCTCCCTTTTGTTTATCGATCAAGGTCAAATCAGAAACTAAATGGAAGTTTTGCTTTGTTAGTCATGGTATGTTAATGGAGTGGTTGGCGGCACTGACAGATGTTATTGTCAAGTCTAGTGTTGATGCGGTAGCTGATGGTAACCATGACTGGACACTTGAAGAGTACTGTATTAAACGCGGTCGGGAGAATGAGAATGATATTGCTGATAGAGCTCTTGTTGGCGATAATAGTGATGTGGCAACTACAGTATCTCACACAACTCGCTCCATTACCACAGGCCTACTTGAGAATGCGAAGTATCAATGGATGATAGCAGGAGTGAATGTATACATTGTTTGGGCTTTATTCAATGTGGCCTTGATTATTGCTAGAGCTTCCTCAACGTCAATCGCTCAGTATTGGAAATTAGTAGTGTTTGCCAACTTTGCAATCTGGCAGCTTTGTACACGTCCCAAACGCTCACTAGATACTAAAAATGCCGGTGCACGAAAACAACAGTTAAGACCGGAATCTTCTTCAACTGCTGTTGCAAGAAAAGGTCACAAACCAATTGCTGGCGATACCACAGTGCAAGTTGTAAACGAAGAAGAGCCAAATGTCAATAAAAGTGGACAGCCAGTACCATCTTGGATACCAATAAGTTCAAGTGAAGTAGACGTTCGTAGTCATGGTTACTTGACAACGAAACAAAAGATATCAAGTCCAGGAGAGCTGTATGAGTGTGTTGCCGTGGATGTCTTTTCATCTAACAGTCGCATCATAAATTTAGCTACAAGGGTTAAATTTGATGACAAGTTCAGTCTAGTAGAAGAATCGTCAAAGATGAATAAAACATGGAAGAGTCCTGATATCTTTGTTGTATCGATTGCAATTCCCACGGAGGCTCCAAGGTTTGGTCAAAGTTCTGATGATGGTCAGGGTATAACTATCGTCGGGTATTTCAAGATGAAGTCTAAAACTCGAAATATACTTCAGCGTATCACTGCTACTGACTATGACCACACTATTGATGCAAGTGATTCAGAAACTGACGTTCAAAAACGGATAGTAAATGGTGTTCGTCTTTGGGAGAGGTATTGTCAAGAAGCACCCAACGATCCATCATTCCAAGCAAGATTCAAGCTCATCCCGGCAGCTAACCTAGAAGAATTGGGCTGCCCTTCTTATATTGCCAAGTATAACGGGAAGCCCGTTTTGATTAAGCGCAACCAAGTGACGGGCTTCTTCACTGACTATCCAACACTTAATGCAATGGAGTTTGATATTAGTCTCCACCCTTTCCCGTATCTGTTTAAACAAGCGATGGCCTATCTGAAGGATTACTTTGACAAGGTGAGCAAAAGTAGTACTATTTTGTGCACAAGATATGTTTTTGTACTTCCACTAACGCCAACTCTCCAACTTCTCCTCTTAAATGCCTTGGTGTCTTCTATCCAACCTAAGTCTGTTTGGACATTTGGTTTCGTTATAGAAGGGCGAAGTGATGACGAATTACCAGAAGTTTGTATCGGTGCTATGAAGGTATGCCGGCCGAGTCCGAATTATATTGTGAATGAGGATATTTTTTTTGGTTAGCAGTCTGTAGTGTAACAAAATAGGATAGAAAGTCTATTCCTAGTCTGCCTCGTAAAGAGACTTTATTATCCCATTTCTCTTCGAGGGAGTGTGGGGATGAAGACATTGCTACAAGACTTAAGTCTTTAATAAACTAATCACATCTTATCTTTTAAACTTTTTCTAGACTAACAAATACCAGAAGCTTGGGCTCTTTTAGGTCGGGGGATATATTTCTTTTCCTAACCCGCTATACACAGGGTATAAATTATGGAAAATCTTGAGGGTCGTCTTGGGGGGATTACACACACGTGTGGGGTGTACTGCCAAGGGGATGGGGAGGGGCATAACATCTTAACATGCCTTGCCACCCTCGCAGCAGCCGGTGACATCACCGTCTTCAACATAACCAAAAACTTGTTTGCAGCATTCGGCCTGACTGGTAAATTCCTGCACTCCATTTTCGTATTTCTCTTCGTTGTCTGCATTATCTTGGAGACATCCTTCCCAATCCCATGGTACAAAAAACTTGCCACTACCAACGTATACATAACCATCAAGGTCAGCATTCTCAGACTTGTAAATACACTTCTCCTTATCCCAACCATTACCAAACCAACCAAAGGTATCACAACACTTCTCAGCGGTTGTATATAGGCCTGCGGCCACTTCCCAGTTTTCTGCTATACCAGCACAATTTTCAATACCAGTGGTATCCTCGGGGCAACTCTTGACACAGAATTGTTCATCAGCTTCAAAGTCATAATTAATGTAGAAATCTCCATATCCTTCTAAACTTGCGGGGTTTCCTCCTCCGTCGACGACGCAGTCGTTTTCGGCCCAGTTGTAATTGTGTTTACAGCAATCTTTGAGGCTACTCTTGATAAGTCCAGTATTCACTGTTAGATTTAAATAGAAGAAGGGGTGAGAAAGAAATGGTGAGATTGTTGTTGTTTGGAGGAATGATATGCATATATATATATATATAATAATAAACAACAATATAATACTTACACCAACCAGGATGACCACCATCATTTGAACAGGTGTTGCCATCTTCTCCAACGTATGAAAGGGGATACCATTTACTAAAATCTTCAGCGTTGGATGTAACCTCTTCCGTAATGGTAATATCGCTTGCGGCAACAGTGATGGTTCCGGATGAAGTAGGGATTGACGTACCAGTACCAGCAATATTGTCGGAGGTATTCTTTGCGACTGCAGCGGCGGCAGTAACTGCTGCTTCGGCTGCGTCCGCATCACAGGGTGTAGCCGTACAGCCAACTACAAGGTCGAGGTCAAAATCAACAGTCAATGTGATTCCAGTGGGAGCAGGCGTTGGACCTGTTGTTGCACAGGTAAGTACGAGATTCTTAACCTCACACGTATCGATGTTAGGGTCAGCTTCAAGTGGGTCACAGTAGTCTGTATCGAGTTGTGTCTTGTATGCATCCCTGTCAATATCCAAGGATGAACAAGACACGGACGCGAGGTCACGTTGTACAGATGATGATAATCTTCGGGAGGGAGCGGGCAAACCTGCAATCTTAATTGTATTTGAGATTGTAGCAGGTACAGGATCTCCTGTCCCAACAGGAACTGGCACGGGTGTATCCCCTGCATAGATTGTATCAGTGGTAGGCGATCCGGTTGGAACCGAAGTTGACAAACGACGACGTTGCATATCGGATAGATCCTCGAGTGATCGGCCTCCTCCTCCTTCTGCATTACCCCATACTTCATCAGCAACATCAGCCCAATCGGATGCTGTGGCTGGTGATGGTGCGGGGATGCTACTGGCGGTAACAACAATGGTGTTAGTAGTAGAGGCGGCAACTCCAAGGAGTGCCACGATGATAGTTGAGCGATTCATTATCTTGTTATTGTTATGATGATGATATATAACCTTGGTAGGGGATGGTGTTGTTGTAATTATGAAGGCAAGGTCGAGTTGTGTTGTTGCTTATTGCAATAGATTTTGAAAGGGCTCATGTTTGAACTTTGGCGACATTTGGGCTTGACACAGTGAGTACCAGAGTGGGAAGAGAGGGCGACTATTGCAATAAGCACCCATGAACAACTTTCCCCGAGGGATAATATTACAATGGGGTAAGTACCTATCAAAGTAATCCTTTTACTAAAGATGATAGGGTAAGCATTAGCAAATTGATGAATAGGTATAAATGACTTTAACAACACTCAAGCCCTCAACAAGCCCAAAATACCGTGCCCTCAAAACAAAAAGGTTAAAAGGGAGTCCTCAACAATTGAAAGAGGTGTATCTTTTTTTGTATCTATCTTTTCAGCGCCCCGCCCTGCCCCCCCGCCCGCTCGATTTATTTGATTGCTAGCTTTAACATTCTCTTCAGATTCAATAGATATCGTACCTAGAAGTGGATATATATTATTCTCTTTATAAATAATTGCAAATATGCCTGCCCTCGTAAGTTGACTGTTGTTTTTCACATATCATTTCAATACATCATTCTTTTCTCTTCTGACATAAAGACAACATTCAACTAACACACAGGTGGTATGGGAACCATTGATCTTTGGAGGAGATGATTTACGCTTAATATCATCGTTGATATTATTACTCCGTCTAGTGCAAATATCTCTGATTATATTCGTCGTTTATCATATCATTAACTTTAATCATACTCCCGAAGTGAGTGTATGTATGTATATTTTATGTTTACAATGATTGAGATGCACCTTCTCATTTGTTTTTATACACATCATATCACCGTCTAGTTCTTTGTTAAAACTGGCTGTATTAGAAACTCAGAAGATTATTGGTTTTGGTATAATATATCCTTGGCAGGATGTATCTTTATTCTAATCTACGGAGTGCTTGGAGCTGTTATTGAGATTGCAATATTTATAGTTTCTGGCAAAGGTACACCTATTGAAACTGACAAAAGAAGTAAATTAGTACCTCTATGCAAATGTAATATGGTACCAATGATGTTAGTACGAACCGCGGGATTCATCTTTGCAGTCGTTGCCCTGTTATTGACGGATAGATTCTGTGAGTGTGCAAGCAACAACATTTCAAATCTTCCAGAAGTTATATCACTTGGATTGGAAATAGACCAATCATATTCAAGATGTCCGACAGATGATAGAACTTGGTATATTTCTGCAAGAGTATTAATAGCTACAATGGCATGTGATGCTTTCTTCCCAATGATTAACCTGCTTATAATATTGAGAAAGAGGATACATAAAGCTTATCGAAGATTGAGACCAAGAGATCCAAGAAGTCTAGAGGAAGTTCAACAATCTTGGCAATTCTGTTGCAAGAGATGGTAAGTTTGGTCTTGTGATGATATTATGCATTGTATCTCTATACACAATCTAATTCATTCCGTCTTCTTTGCATTAACACAGTTGTGAATGCTCTTCTCTTATGACATGTTATCTTTGTGGTGGGCAGCACTTGACTGCTGGAAGTTATGCCGATGTGGCTATTGCATTAACAGATTTCCTTGACGATGAAGGAAGTCTTGATATTGTACCATCCGATATTGCCGCAGCTCTAATTTGCTTAGTCAATCTACAGAAACAGAAACAGATTGAGGCAAAGAAAGTGCTCCTCGAAGATGGTGGATTGTTTGCAAAGGATCGAAAACTTGCTACTAAAATGTTTAGACAACTCTTCAAATTAGAAAGCACATACAAGGCTGAGTCAATGCGTGGAGTTTCTGCATCATTACAAAGATCTGTAAGCATACAAAGATCAGATAAAAAGGAAGAAGATGATATTGAAATGGGTCTGTCAACACATCAAGAAGAAGGGCAGACTATCAGTGAACAACTTACCGACAATGAACTTGAACATTTTAGACACATGCTATTGACTCGTAGAGAGACTATGCAGCGGATTGATTTCAGTCTAATCCGCAAAGAAAGCTCAATGGAATTTCAACCCATGATATCAAATGTTTTATCGCCCCAGAGTCAATATGATTGTTTAGTATTAGGCGAAGGTAGTCGATATTGCACTGTTGCTTTGGCATCTTACTCCTGGATGATGTATCTTTGGACACATAAATGTACAGGATGCTGCGAGCTGACAACTGATTCCATTTGCCATCCTCGCTGTTGTCGATCAGATGAGACAATACTCGGATCTGATCAATGTGGCTGGAAACAGGCAACAATTCTCAAATCTCTTGGCATTGATGAAGAAGATTTGTTATATGCAAAGTAAGTGTATGCGTATTTATCGATATCTAATGCTTGTCTCTACGCTTCGATTCTCATTCTATATTACATACACACCATGTGCATGACTGTAACAATACAGTTTTAGAAACGAGGTAGGCGTAAACCCTTACTTGATATTGCGGGATAAGAGATGGAAGACGATTGTGTTAACAGTGAGAGGTACCTTGTCATTTGAGGATATGATAACTGACGTAACTGTTACCCCTGTATCATTAGAAGGTTTAGGAGTTGAGTTTGGTTTTGACGGATCAGGGGAATGGGTTCACAGTGGCATGCTAAGCGGAGCCAAGTTCATAGAGGAAGATTTACGTACGCACAAAATATTAGAAAGAGTGATGAAAGACAATCCAGATTATGGTCTACGCATTATTGGGCACAGTCTTGGTGCAGGTATGAAGTGTTGGTGATTTGAGTTCTTCATTTGGACTTCTGTATCTTTATTTGTTTGTCTTAGTTGAATACACTAACAGAAGATACTATCTCCTCTCTTTCATCTTCAATAAACCGTCAAATGTTCATCTTCCAGGAGTTGCCTCTGTCCTTGGATTAATGTTGAGGAAACAGTATCCAAAGTTGTATGTCATTGGCTTTAGCCCTCCAGGCTGTGTATTTAGTGAGAGAATGGCAGAGGAATCGAAGGAGTTCGTTTGTTCATATGTTCTGCATAACGACATTGTTCCAAGGCTCTCATATCATTCATTAGTCAATCTTCGTAATGATTTGGTAGAGATTATTGCTCGTATAAAGGTACCTAAGCATCAAGTCTTTGACTCAAACCACAAACACTCAAACGAATCTACTTTAGCAGAGCTCCCGGATAAGTTACTGCATGGAAGAGAAGAGATTCCGCAAAGTGATTTTCTGAGTAACTTCGACGAGTTTAAGCGAAGACAGACTGAAAGACAGCAAGAGCGGTATCGACATAACATCAATATGACATTGCCTGGTGGGTATTTGACTGATCATTTCAATTTTGATCTTTGCTTAGTCCCTTTACTTGACTTTGCATTACTCATACATTCTCTCTTTACTTGTCATGTCACTTGTGTTTCTCTTCCTTGCTTTTCTTCAAATAGGGCGTATCATACAGCTTGTTAGAACATCGACTAAATACGATAATATACCCTGCAGCTGTTTTCTCAAGTGTACAAAGTGTGTTGTGTGCTGTGGCTATTCACCTTTGGAAACAAAACGGTATAAAGTTCGATGGACTTGTAGTGAGGACCTATCAGAGATATTCATATGTAAGTTATTATTCAATGTCTTTAAATTTCATAATGTCGTCACAAACTTCTTCTAATCTCACATATTGAAACAGCACCCACGATGATGTCTGATCATTTCCCATACAATGTCAGCCGTGCATTAAACGTGGCTTGTCATGCCTACGGAGTCGCTGAAGATATGACACCAGAGCACGAACAAATCATACTGGAAGGGGCGAAAAAAGACATGTAGAAGGAAATAAGTAACTAACTGCTTAATATCATGGTATTCTAGTGAACATATCTTATGGTACATATCTTTTTTCCATCACAAGCTGGTATCCTAATTTTTCGACTCTTATTAAGATGGACATATAGGGATGTTAGTAGATACAAGTACAATCTTCCATTAATAGCAATTAAACACCCTAGTAATTCATGTACAAATTGATCACAGTTCAGCCTCAAACAAAGACAATCAATCTTCTTCATCTTCGATATTACTGATATATTCCAGCAAGTCGATTCGCGTCACAATACCACTGACAACACTTTTCGTATGTACTTTCATCTCATTCTTGGACTCAGAGCTTGGTACACCTGCAGATGCCTCTTCATTACCTGATCGCTTCTTCTTCCGGCCTGCATAACATCTCTGTTCAGTGATCACCAAGGCATACGGTTCTATATCCAAGGCAGATGCTAGATCAGACAAGGAGGCATTCATTGTAAGCTTTCGGAATGTTTTGTATATAACGCCAGCATCAGCAACCGTAGCATTTGGATTCGCTCTTCCCGAGATGATCATTTTACTCATATTTCCCTCAGTTACCACACCCATGATGGATCCTCCCTCATCATCAATCACTGGCACCATATCGAATCGCTCTCTCTTGAGTAATGCAACCGCATCCTTGCATCGCACTGTTGATGAAATGGTCAAGGGAGTGTTCAGTTCTAGATCACACACTCGTTTGGTAGCCCACCATTCAACATACTGCTTCCTCGTGATGATATCATTATCCACAAATTCATGATCTACCATCCACTCATCGCTCAATGCCTTGGTCATGTAATTCCTCACCGAGTCTGGCAGGATTACAACACAGTTCTGTCCCTCTTCGAGAGTCGCTGCAGCTTTTATGGCAGCAGCAACAGCAGCACCACTTGATCCTCCACAAAGTAGGCCTTCATCTCTAATAAGTCTTCTCATCATGCAGAGTGAATCATGATCATTTGACTTTATCCAGGTGTCGACCAAGGACCGATCTAATACTCCAGGTACGAAATCATAACCAATCCCTTCTACATGATATGTTTCCAATCGACCAGGGTCATTCATACTATCTGGTAAGGCGAGAATACTCCCAACCGGATCAACACCGACTATAGTTGCGTTCGGATTAGTCTCTTTGACTTTGGCCGAGATACCAGATATGGTACCTCCAGTGCCAGTTCCAGCCACAACCATATCAATCTTACCATCTAATTGTTTTATTATTTCAGTAGCTGTTCCATCATAATGTGCTAATGGATTGTTTATGTTTGTATATTGATCTAAAATGTGTGCATTCTCTTGTTCTTGTTGAAGTTTTCGTGCTATTGAAATGTGAGAGTCTGGAGCATCCCAAGCAGCCTCGGTAGGTGTACGGATAATCTCGGCACTAAGGGTAAGTATATAAGAATGTTAGCTCATATTGTGCATATGATATGCATGTAATAACACACTGCACCGCAACTCACCCCAGAGCCTTTAAAACATCTACTTTTTCTTTAGACATCTTTTCTGGTAGAACAATAATGCATTTATATCCCTTCACAGCAGCAGCTAATGCCATTCCTATACCAGTATTTCCACTAGTTGGTTCAATTAATGTATCACCTGGCTTAATCCGTCCTTCCTTCTCTGCAGCCTCAATCATACGCAGTCCTATACGATCCTTGACACTACCACCTGCATTGAAGTATTCACATTTGACATACATATTGCACTTTAAATGTGAAGCAACATTCTGTAGTTTAACTAATGGTGTATTCCCTACTACACTTAGGATTGATTCACTAGGGGAATTAGAAGTTAATTCCACACAATGGTCACAAGTATGTCCAAGAAGAGAGGGAGGAAGGTGGGTTAGTTTTTGTTAGTATAATTGCAAAACCATATCACATATGCACAAGTCAACCAATCCACGGCCAAGAGTATGTCGTCTTGATCACTGGTTTCACAATCAGAACACAGAATACCCAGATCAAAGGGTGGTTTGTGACCATTGTGCACAACTAACTTCTACTTACCTAGCTGGTGGACAGTATGGGAGTGACGGTGAAGGACCTGTAGATTGTTCTTTAAATGAGGACTTCTGTTTCGATTCTTCTGACATGTTGCTTTTAAATAACTTGAATTTGGTGGAAGGTACTAACTATGAACCAGCTTAGATGGTATAATATTATCACAACTTAGTTTGTAAGCAGCAATGAGTTGAAGTGCGTGTATATGTGTGTTGTGTTATCCCAGCTTAATTTGGTATATCTCAACTTATGTAAGCAAAATGAGTATTGAAGTGCGTGTGTGTGTGTATGTATGTATGTTTGTGTTTTTTTTTTGCAGAAAGTGTTGACAAAATAATTCTTCAGCAAAACTTGCAGGTGGCGCAATATATCTCCTATACAATATACTACTATTATAACTGCTATATCTTTATCCAATTGCAATAAAGCCGCTCGCCCTAAACATAGAAGAGATTTGGTGCATATATTCAAAGAATTTGTGCTCAAATCACGCTATGAAACCACGTGATCGAAAACGGGTAAAGATCACGTGATGTGACTTGTGACTGGTCACTATGCCAAAAATCCAAAAACAACAATAATACAACCGGCCTCTATTGCAATACATCTCCTTAATTATATAGTAACCACTACCGCCATCAATATAACCACTTGCTTCCTCTATTTGTATTGTTATATAATACACTCGTGAACTTAGTAGTAGTACACCGCATCATCATGACAAATTTACGAAGTCGTTTAGCACAGGCATCAGTGCTAATAATGGCAGTACTGAAAACAACTCATGGATTTTATGTTCCTGGTGTTCGACCACATGAATTTAATCCGGGTGAGGAAGTTCCCATGAAGGTTAATTCATTAACTTCTATTCATACGCAGGTAAGATGTTTTTATTTATTTGTTATGATTGTTTTTATTGCAAAATGACTCTCTAAACAAACTAACTGCACATGATATGAACATTCTTATACTGCCTTTCTCGTTAATATACTCTATCCAAACAAACCAATAATAACAATAACAATAATAATATCAGCTACCAAAAGATTACTACCGTCTACCATTCTGCCGTCCAACCGGTGGACCAAAAATGGCATCCGAGAATCTAGGCGAGTTCCTAACTGGTAATAAAATCCAAAATTCACCCTATTCCATTAATATGTTACGTGAGGTATATTGTCAGGTATTATGTCAGGTGACATTAACAAAAATCGAGGCTCATACATTGGGTACGCATATTAAATACGGATATCATAATAATTGGATTATTGATAATTTACCAGGTGCTAGTGTGGGTGTTATGGGGAGTGGACAACATCAGACACATTATGCAGGCGGGTTTCCCATTGGTTTTATTGCCCAGGATACGAAGGAAACATTTGTTTATAATCATGTTAATATTGTTTTGGAATATCATAATCCAGAGGGTAAGGATGGACATCGTGTTGTTGGGTTTGCCGTCGAACCAATGAGTATTAATCAACAGTATCAGGGTGGATATGTCTGGGATGGTGAAAGTTCGGAGGGATTTACTAAACCATTGGAATCATGTGTAGCGAATCAACATATGGATCGTGGTGCCATCACATCCTTCCAGAAGGTTGCTCCCGATGAAACTATTATTTATACATATGATGTTACGTGGAAGTATTCTGAAACTGCATGGGCAAGTCGTTGGGATGTCTATTTGAGTGAGGATCATATGGTACCCGCTCAGGTTCATTGGTATTCAATTACAAACTCGATTTTGGTAGTGTTATTCCTATCGCTGTTGGTTGTTTCGATTTTGGTACGTAACCTCCGTAGGGATATTGCAGGATATAATGCAATGGCCGCCTTGACTGAGGAAGAGAAGGAGGAAGAGGCTGAGGAAAGTGGATGGAAGTTGGTACACGCTGATGTGTTCCGTCCCCCAATGAGCTCACCCATGATGTACTGTATCATGGTAGGATCGGGTGCGCAGATTGGTCTATGTGGCTTTGTTACCATTTGCTTATCGGCTGTTGGTTTCTTGAGCCCCGCACGTCGTGGAAGTTTAATGACAGCCACCCTCGTATTTTACATGCTCTGTGGGTGTTTGGCAGGATATGTCTCCAGTAGACTATACAAGAGTTTCCGTGGTCGTCAATGGCAGTTGTGTACACTATTGACAGCCACGGCCTTCCCAGGACTTTGCTTCGCCACTTTCATCTTCTTCAATACGATTCTGGCATTCTTCCGCTCAACTGCAAGTGTTCCCTTCTTGGATTTGGTCATCGTTGCTGCCATGTGGTGTTGTGTTTCTATCCCCCTTGTCTTCCTTGGGGCGTACTTTGGTTACAAGGCAGAGAGTATTGAATTCCCTACCGTTACGTCTACAATTGCTCGTGCAATCCCTGAACCCACCTTCTTCATGAAGCCAATTGTTGGAATTAGTTTAGCGGGTATGGTTCCTTTTGCGGCGGCATATGTTGAACTCTTCTTCATCATGACATCATTATGGATGGATCAGTTCTACTATGTATTTGGATTCACCCTCGTGGTGTTTGTCATCCTTCTCATCACCTGTGCCGAGGTCACAGTACTTCTTTGCTACTACCAGCTATGTGCCGAGAATCACAGGTGGTGGTGGTTTGCCTTCTTCTCATCAGGTAGTACTGCAGCCTACACATTTGCGTACAGTTTCTTCTGGTTCCGCTCGTTGGAGGCTAGTAAGATGCTCATTACCTACATGTTGTACTTTGGATACATGTTCCTCATTTGTACTGCAATGTTGTTGGTTACTGGATCTATTGGAGCATTAACGAGCTTATGGTTCATTCGTAAGATCTTTGGTACCATCAAGGTGGACTAATTGTGTTAGTAAAAGGGATAAAGATGTGCATATATATTTTGTTAGAGGAGTTGATCTGAAGGTACTTGGTTTCTTATTAAACTTAGATCAAATCATTAGTACGAGATGAAGCTATCATTATTCACTGACGTTGAATCCTTCTTATGCCATGGCTTGCTCTTTTGGGAGGTGGTACTTTCTGTTCTTTGGAGTGATGTCCTTGGAGAATCGTCAAATTGATCTTTCTCCTCCTCATTATCAGACCAAGCTAGATGATTATCTTCATCGTCCTCATCTGCACTATTTCCCAGTGCAGGCGGAACAGCGCATGCCGTCAAACCTGCTATTCCACTGCTAGTGCTACTTTGATCGTCGTCGTGACCAAAGACATAGTTTGATGTATCACTTTGATAGAAGTCTGATTGGCTGTCCATTGGTTGGTTCTTCGTGTTATTACCAGCGGCACCTTGGTCATCGTCGACTTCTTGATTGACAGGTTGAATATTATCTTCAGGCTGATGATCTTCAACTCCCTGATCATCCAAAGGACTCATGGGCACTTGATTACCTTGATCAGACAAGCCCTGTGCTTCCAAAGGCGCTGGTCGATCCCAGGTAACTTCATTAGTGTCCCAATTGTTATAGTAATACTCACCAGAACTAGGATCGAATATCGCCTCCCAGTTGGGTGGCAAACCTTGGTTAGCTTTCCAGTCTTGTTCATTTTGTTCTTCATCATCTTCTTCATACTCCTCGTCAGACTGATTATTCGATTCTTCTTCTTCTTGTTGGCTATGCTTCTTCATCGCCTTCTCCCAAACATCGTTTGTGGCCTCTTCTTCATTAGGAGGATGCGACCATACACCATCCACGACATTAGGCTGTTGTTCATTAGTACGCTCATCGATACCTTCCATTGTTGGTGATGCCTTTGATGAAACACCACCGGGCTTGTCTACCATGTCACACGAGACTCTTCTCTCCAATGTTTCTTTGGTACTCAGAGTTCCCAAGCTTTGGGCAGACGCATCACCAGCAAACACTTCCTCCTCTTGCTGTTGTTCAGCCATTGTCTCTCCTCGTTCCCTAGCCTCGACATGTCCCTGTTGACTCTTTTTATGCTGTGCAACTTTGTCTTCTAACCATGTATTCTTCTTTATTGGCTTCTTTCTCTCATCAACATTAACAACTAGAGGACGAACAGTGTCGTCAGCTTTATCCCTTCCAAGCTCTTCGCTAACATTGTATTCTTCCTCATCTGTTCCAATATCAACATCATCATCGTTAGCATTATGAAAGTTCCATACCTCAACTTGTCTTACTTCCGAAAAGACATTCTCATCAATATACGAACAATTGGGTTCATATCCCACATCCTTCTCTAACTTACTACCACATTGTCCATTCCGACGATTAGTAGGTGCCAATGTAACTTTTCGAATGGGAGATATACTAACCAATGTTGTCGGAACGTCATTATATCGTTCACGAATCTCATTTATGTGTGCGGTGCCTTTTAATCGTACTGAGTCTTTAGTATGTTGTATACATATAATAACTAAGTGTTCAATACGATGAATGAACTCGACTTGATCAGTACTTAAATCATTACTCATAAAGTCTGATATGGATGTATTATATCCTGTAAAATTGGGTATATCCTCATGATAGCCTTCCCAATCTGATGATAATGATGGATCGACTGCAATGGTTGTCCATCCGTAATGTTGTGAGGCTAGTATGGCAGTACGGGGTGTTGATCCTTCTCCTAATACTATGCAAACTATCGACTTTGGATTAACCGCTGCTACTGTTGTTGGTGTATCCTTCTTGGCTTCATTTCCATCAGTAACCAACAATCCATCACAATCATGCTCCCTAAAATAATCTTGCTTCAAAGTACCATATAGTCTCACACATTCCAAGACAGACATACTAATTGATATTTCTTCACAATTCTTATATATACCATAAGCATTTAAATTAAGATAGCAAGGTAATTGTAATAATGTATCGATATATTTCGATGGGGCAATGTTGGATGATGGACGATCGATGTCTGTATGTGCATATTGTCTACCGGAGAATGGTGCATTGATATTTCTTGTGCTGTGATTTGGTGGCATCATTCCTGTGGTTGAATCCATTGGTGAGGGTGGCGTATGACGTCCTCCTCCATAGAGCATTAATTCATTACCGCTAACTTGACTATTCTTTCGAAGGACAAGTGCATTATGCATTCCCTGTTGACTACCTTCCAAATAACCAGCAACATTTCCTCTTCCAACACCACCCAGCTGCTGTTGTTGTTGTTCCAAAGCTAACAATCCATCCCTAACACCTTTCTGTGCATATTCCAATAACAATTCTTCCGTACTGGGTATACTCTTCAATTTCACTGCACATATTGTCAACGTGCATGTACGACATGTCACCCCGCCCGGTGGACTTAGTGAGTAGTTGATTGTATATCGATCTCTTTCGGAGAATTGTGATCGAGGTAATGTACGTTGACATATTGTACATGTTCGATGTGTTTGGATGGTAGAGGAGGATGGATGATCTGCTGGTAGTGTGTCTACTATTTTATTACTTTGTTGTGATGATTGTTGTTGTTGAGAATGGGGCACCAAAGCACCATTTTTTTTTTCGTCATAATCATTATCAGAATCTGTATCAAAATAATAATGATCTTCCGATACTATCTGTCCTTGCTGTATCATTTGATTATTCCGTTTTGTATACTGATATGTTGACTCATTTTGTAATGTTTGTTGCTTCTTCATAAACTTTGATACTGTAGTTCCTTTATCTTTAGGTGGTGGTTTAGGCTTTCTATTACGAGATGATGACTTCTTCTTCTTTTTATGCTTGGTGTTGCTACGCTCCTCCTTATTTTTAGATGATGATCTTTGATGTTTAGTAACATTATTACTTTCTACACCATCTTGTGATGTCTGTTGTTCTATTGGCTCATCCATATCTTGTGTAGATTGTAGTAGTAGGTAGTGCTGCAATACATTTCTATTCACAGATAATCTGTCGGCGGCGGCTTTTGCAAATTGCAAATCACAACATCGTTCAATACAGAACCGGGGCAGCTTCTTAACTATATTAGCGTGTAATAATAAGGCAACTAAACTCTAATAGCAGAGCCATCAACATCTCACAAGGGGGGGGGCTTATGTACAAACAAGTGCTAATTTATACTCTCATAAAGCCCCCGGGCAAACCTGTATTTATTGAGCAATAGGGTGGGAAGATGAAGCCAATAGTAGGCTTTGTAATATCTCCTTAGAATATTGGATGTAGCTTGTAGGGTTTCTGAAACAAATAAAATGAGTTCGTCTGATAGTTGCAAAGACAGTGCATCAAAATTATTATCAAATGATACCATATGTGAGGTGAACAATAAAATGCAGTGTATGAGCACCGCCGATAAAGATAATGAAGATATATCAATATGTGTAAACTGTGGTAAAGAGGGAGATAATATCAATAAGCTCAAATCATGTACGGCATGTAAATTGGTAAAATACTGCAGTAGAGAATGTCAAATTGCTCATCGTCCACAACATAAAAAGGAGTGTAGAAAACGTGCCGCCGAATTACATGATGAAGTGTTATTCAAGCAACCTTCGCCAGAAGATGACTGTCCTATTTGTTTTATACGTATACCAACGCTGTGGAAAGGTTATACATACAAGACGTGTTGTGGAAAAACAATTTGCATTGGATGTGCTTTAGCACCTGTCTATGATGACCAAGGGAATGAAATTGCTGAGGTAAAGTGCCCCTTTTGCAGAACTCCAGCTCCTACTTCAGACGAGGAAATCGTTGAAAGATATAAGAAACGAGTAGAGGCAGGAGATGTCTATGCTATGTACAGTGTAGGATGCTATTGCAAGGATGGTATGCCTGGTTATCCACAAGACCAGACCAAGGCCTTAGAATTATTTCATCGGGCAGCTGATCTTGGATATGCTAAAGCATATAACAATATTGGATATGAATATGAAGTTGGTACATGTGTAGAAAGGGATATGAAGAAAGCCAACCATTATTACGAGATAGCAGCCATTAGAGGAAGTTCGTCGGCTAGGCACAATTTAGGCAGTAAGGAGGAAGAAGCAGGCAATATGGACAGGGCATTGAAGCACTTCATGATTGCTGTGGGGAGTGGATATTCTGGATCGTTAAGACATATTCAAAAGCTATACTCTGATGGACATGTAACAAAAGAAGACTACACAAAATCATTGCAATCATATCAAGCATACTTGGGGGAGGTTAAGAATAGAGAGAGGGATCAAGCAGCGGCATCCTTCGGCGGTGAAAAATATCGTTATTGTTAGTCACGGGCCAATATCATCGTGTATTGAAGAAAGTAGAAGATTTCTACTTAAGTTTAAGAGCGATCAATCCTTTTGAGAGTATCTTCCAAAGGCATGTCTATTGAAGTTGCAAAGCAGGGGTTTATGAGCAAAGAAGCTGTAGTTTATGTCATGGCTAGGTTTGGGATGTGTGTCAGCCATGAAGAGGATAGTCTTTTACCTTGATGTAATTGATTATAGATGGTGTTACTTTCTCATCTTTGAAATTATTCACTGATATCGATGCGTATGAGCAGGTGATGAATATGACATCCCCTCCATTGAAGCCTTGATCTCTCTCGTCGCACCATGAATCGCAGACGCCAAAACGCTCTTCTTTTGCTTCTTTTCCAAGATCTCAATGATTTCCATATCTTGGCATAGTGACTCCAAGTATTCGTCGCTCGTCATAATTTCATCCACAAGTCCCAGCTTCTTCGCCTGTACTGCCATCCAGTATTCCCCACTTCCTATATCTTCAATGGTGTCTTGTAAAGCTGGCCTTGCCAAAGCCACATGGTCCTTGAAGGCACGGTGCATATCATCCAATTCCTCCTGAAGCTTTTGCTTTCCCTCCTCGGTAACATCTCCAATAATATCTATTGTTCGTTTGTGCTTTCCGGCAGTAAATAGGAATGCATCAATATCATTCTGTTTGACGAAGATGTTAGTAAGAGAAAGGCCAAGATTTGACATGTAAAATTGCAAGTAACAACATTGCTGCAAACGTACCTTATTTAAGAATTTCTGAAAGTTCGGAACTTGGGGAATCAGAAGTTAATTCCACACAATGGTCACAAGCATATCCAAGAAGAGATAGGGAGTTAGGTAGGTTAGTATTTGTTAGCGGAATTGCAAAACCATATCATATGCACAATTCAACTCAAACCACAACCATGTAATAACATTCATAGCTTGGTTTCACAATCAGAACCAAATGCCCAAATCAAAGGGTGGGTTGTGACCATTGTGTACAATTACCTTCTGCTTACCTTGCGTCACAACTCCGATTGATCCGATAATTGCAAAGGGAGCTCCTAAAATTTTATCTCCGACGCTAGCCATCATATAGCCACCGCTTGCTGCGACAGTGTCAACACAAACAATTAGTTCTATGCCACTCTTGCGAATTCGTACTAACTGTGATGCTGCCAAGCCATAAGGACTAACCGCTCCACCGGGGGAAGTAACGACAACAATCGCCCGGTCGATACCCGCCCGTCCACAATTCACAATGATGGATACCTGCTTCCTCAACAACTCCATACTGGACAACATCATGTCTCCATGAAATCTCACGAGAAAGGCGATGGGTCTGTAATTCCTCCGCATATTCTGCGTGGACATTCCCGCTTCCAAATCTACCTTCACGCGATCCTCAAGTTCCTTCTGTTTCTTCTTCTCCTCGTCCTTCCTAGCCTTCTCCTCTTTCTTCTGTGTCTCTTTCACCTCCTTCATTTCTCCAATTACATTGAGATGTATTTTGTTGATTGCAGTTTCCGCCTTCTCGTAACGCCCATTGATTCGGCGTAGCTGCACCTTGATATCACGATTGTCACCATCTTCATTATTATTACCGAATAAACTAGTTCCACTTTCGTCCCCTCCACCGCTCGGAGCACACGCTACCACAAACGAGAAACAGCAGCTAATACGAGAAGTGAGAAGTATGAAATTGCAGACACAATTTGCACATCACTGACACTCACCTGCAGCATCCCAGTAAGAAGGATGCAGCCGCCGAGATTAGAAGTATTGTGCCTGCCAGGATTAAATTGGAGTTGTTGCTTCCATCGTATTTCTCGTAGGCTAATGTAATACCTCCAGCAACAATCAATGCCGCACTGACACAGCAAAAGCATGCTCCCAAACCCGAAATAGCCATCGCTTCCCCTCCTCCCTCACCGAGGTTGTGCCCACCTTCCGAATCACCCTCTGATATTGTCACTGTTGTTTTCGTCGTCGCACCGTGCTTACCACCGTACTTTTGGGGTGTGGAGTAAACGTATGGTTTGGATGACACATCTCCGGCGAGGCTACTGCGCCGTAGTGGATCCTCAACATCAGTAGATGCGCCTTCTCCGACAACTGCGTCTTCCTCGGTGGAGACGAAGGTATAATTAAAGTCCTCGGCGTCGTATCTCATCGTTTTTTTTAGCCCCCCTGAGAGAAATAGAATAACATTACGAGTAGTTGAGCATATCATGTGAGCATTTTGCATTGCAATGAAAGATACACCAGAGCAGTTTCATACGTACCTTAGCGAGACTGCCGCTAATTCACCAACCGAAAGAACGTTAGAAACCGATTAGTGAGTATATGAATATGGTGGCTTACCAACAGTGTTCTTCTAGGTAATACCAATCAAATAGGCGCCAACAGCCACACCACATAAACAATTAAATTTAAATGATTTTGCTTTGGGCCGGAACTTCTATTCAGTTCCAGAAACTCAAAGTGTTCCATTGCTTTTAAATCTTGTGTACCGTATGTTTGGAATGTTATGCAAAAATATTTTTTCAGGTGAAGTTTCCATAGCCGACCCATACATCGATGGAAAGCTTATGTAAAGAGCTATCCATTGATGCATAATATAGTGCTATAACACTTTTGGTGCGTGAGTTATGGTGCATCCAATGTTGAGCTGACTTTCCATATTCGACTGCGAAGGAAGGTATCCATTTAAAATTGTAGTCTTGACTACCTTTAACACTCAAAAATAGGCCACGAGTTCGATCCCCGATGGTATGTTTTTGAACCCACTTTGAAATTGGAGGAATTTAATTTGCAATGAAGATATGTACTAGGTCCTTTGTTATTTTTACGGAGCAAAGTTCAGATCATGTAGTTTGCTCCATAAAAAGAACGAAGGTCTAGCTCCAAATATTGACTTCAAAATAAATTCCTCCGTTTTTATTTTTGCATTTCTTTCCAAACATACGGTAGTAGTGTAGTGCCAAACGTTGATATAACAAATCAAATCAATGATCCAATTATACCAGGACAAGGGTTGGAATATATATCAGACATCAGAGAGGCGGCGGCGTGATGAAAAAGTTTCCGTGAGTAGATAGATGACTACGAACTACCGACCACACCATCTCAGAGCAAGTTGATAAGAAGATGAGTGATCTATCCAATAATAGTATACGGCTACAAGTACTAACATTTGTAATGACAATAGAGTACAATGGATACGAATACGCCGGTTTCCAACGGCAGACTGCTACACATATCGATACATCATCAAGCAATCACCAACGTTCCAACAAGAAGGCAAAGAAGAGTAAGAGGACATCATCAACAATACAACATGAAATTGAAATGGCATTGCAGCAATATACAAATCTATCAATTGCTACACTACGAGTTCGAGGTGCCGGGAGGACAGATAAGGGAGTACATGCTACCAGTCAAGTGGCAGCATTTGATATACCGATAGAGTTGTTGAATATAGATTATGATGATAACTGCATATGTGATGAGGATACCAACAGCAAAGAAGAAGGTGATATTAACAAGGAGACACTATCTGAACATTGCATTGAGCATTTACAAGATGCATACCAAATACTCAACAAACACATGTCTACTAAAGTAACAACCGATAATGACAAGAAGACTAATGACAAGAAGAATACAGCTACGCGCACATTGATAGATTTATGGCAAATAAGACGTGCTCTTAGTACTCGACTTCCGACTGATATTATCATACGATCAATACGGTTATATACCGACATATACAATCCATTTGAACCAAGGAAGAGAATAGAATGCAAAACTTATATATATAAATTGAGATTTAGATGTCTATCCTACCTGAATGATGATGATGAAAGTAGTATTGAGAAGCAATCTGCTTCTGCATCTGATAATAACAGACAGCAACAACAACAAATGGAACCATCAGATACAAGAAATCAAGCACAGCTACTCCATCCTATATGCAATTCTGGGCCTCACCTTCTTCGACGTGTCAATGATCAAAATACAGTTTGGTTATGCCATTGGCCATTGAATCCTTCACTACTTCATCAAGCATGTAATATGTTTATTGGTAAGCACAACTTTGACAACTTTGTACATAAGGATGAGCGAAAGAAGATGGAGAGTATAAATGCTGATGATACAACAGGCAATGCAGAAGATACCAGCAGTGATCATGTCATTGACTTGTTTGAGTTCAGTGTTGATATACAATCAGAAGAAGAGGAAGATAAGTCACTACCGCCGGTGATGAATGCAACTTTTACTCTCAAAGCAAAAGGATTCCATCGATCTATGGTACGACTGCTTGTTGGTTTTGTGGTTGATGTTGCAAGAGGCAAACAAAGACTAGAGGACATTCCGATACTATTGTTAGATAAGAAGGAGGATGACATGAATACATCATTGACTGCTGAAACATTGAATAGTTTGAAAGTACATGCTGCTCCTGCTTGTGGATTGAGCTTGGCAAAGGTTGAATATGAACATGATAACTTCTTATAATAAGCATATCATATCAGTAGTACATACAATTAGAAGAAGAAGATATTTGTGGTAACGGTTTTGTTTCTTTTCTATATTTATGTACAAATCCCAAAGTCAAGCTGTATCGGCTGTCTATTGCTAATGACTGTGATGTAGATAAGTTGCATTCATCATTAAGAGTCTTGGTGTGACCTGCAACCTCTTGTTTCGTCGCTACTAGCACAGAACACACTAATAGGCACTCATTCTATATCAACTCGATCAATGTCATATCGATCTTATTTGAGCAATAATGTCAATCATATTCGCCGCCTCGTTGTTATCAATATCATCTTCATTGCAATGTCTACTGCTCTGTTGTATTATATTCTCGATGGTATGTAGTGAACATCTACGAGACACCCCAATGTTGCAAAGTAACAACTCTATATCCTTGGCCATAACTGATGGATGCGGTGAAAATGGTGGTTGCGATGCAGCGGCTATTGCAACACTTCTTCTCTCTTGACTACTACCTGAACTATTATTACTGCCACCACCATAATCTATCGTCGAGCTTATAGCATGTATTCGTCGACGGCCTTCCCTCCTGTGCAGTAATATTCGACAACTTGTAAAACTATTTCTTGCAATGGCATTCATGATATCCTTATCTTATATCATATGTTATATATATACTATTCCTTGACAACAAACCTATTATTTGAGTATTTATGAGAGAATAGTGCGCCATTCGACTCGGAGAAGAACAAATCACTCGTTTCAACGGCAAGTGACATCGCTTGTTATGCCAACTCAATAGGATACCTCATTTGCACAACTTTTTTGGCGACTCAATCACATACGAGAAGTTTGATAATAGTTGTGCCTCTCCACTCATTTAGTCTATTTGTTCTAGTTTGTTTGTATACCATTTCTATATATTTAGCATTCCAGTATGAATATATATCTATATTGGTCACCACCAATTAACACAAAGCATGATCATACGCCGTTAAGTCTTCAAATTCAACAACCCACGACTCTCCAGCAACATATCTCTGACTTGAACTGGGCTTTGTTTCATGCGGAAGTAGGTTTATAAGTTGGAAAGGGTATCATTAAGGCTGATGGTGTCGGGTAATATGTCTCTGGTTTGGGTCCAGTAGGCATGGGAGTGACAGGTTTCTTTGAATGCGATTGGCTTGGCTTTTGTGTTGTTGGTAACGGAGTAGGCTCTGCTGTTATCCTCTTGGTAGGCGACGGACTTGGCTGACCTGTTTCCTTTCTCATTGATGGCGCGGGTGTGAAAGGAGCAGGCGTGACTGGATAGTTTGTCGGCTTCATTGTAATTGGATAATCTGATGGGCGTGGCGTAGGAATTGATGTGCTCACAATACCTCGAGGAGGATCCGGTATATCATCCCCTGGAAAGAATATAGATGATACCTGAGTTATATATCCCATATGCATAAATGCACCATTTGTTTCCAAGAAATCAACATACTCGTGTCTTATATCTTCATCGTAGAATGGTCGTTGAGATACCGTATCAGACTTGATTGACGGACTGAATGTCCGATAACTTATTGTCATGGTAAATGTAACAATTATCCCGTCATCATTCTGTAACGCTCTCAAGTTGTTGTTACGAGTGTTAGTAGCTCTCGATGATGATCCAGTAGCTTGACGCAATGTTTCTTGACTATTAAATTCAACTTGTGACACAACATCGAATACAATATTTTGGATAGCATCCTCACCCTGCTGTCCTGCCCTGTTGAAGAATTGTTCAACATATGCAGCTGTTAACATATTGAATTGAGTCTGACCCATCCGGCCGAGTTCTGAAATACCATAGAGTACCATTTGCAGGTTAGTTTCATCATATGGTCCGAGGAGTTCATATTCAGGGTTTGTTGGTTCCGGAGATGTTTCTGTTGCTTCTTCATTGCTTTGAGCCGTTGGTGAGTTTGTCGTGATTGGTATTGACGTAATGATGCTGCCGGGTGTTGGACTATTGCTCGTTGTAGATTCTGCTGCTGCAATCGTGGTTGGAGACGAAGAAGTATCTTGTTCTGGCATCTCTGATGAAGGCATCAAGGATGGGGGTACTTCTAAACTACTGTCTGATGTTGGTCTCAAAGTAGGCGACGCAATGAAGACCGCCCCTTC
>Ga0214478_100339_pt1 | contig 27420 bp, 15 predicted proteins | sample M1_20Mar14CPVII9_2_FD_178001 | JGI IMG/M metagenome (GOLD analysis project Ga0214478, IMG submission 178001) | Marine eukaryotic communities from Monterey Bay, California, United States - M1_20Mar14CPVII9sort6BwellD7 | ecosystem: Environmental > Aquatic > Marine > Unclassified | place: USA... | reverse complement strand
CACTTGATATCTTCGGTATTAATCGATCATTTGATAATAATTTACGTTTTTCATATCGACATAATATTAATAATTCCTTCTCAATCTGTGCTAGTACACCTGTACGTTCAACTACCAATGATTCCAATTTTAATAAATTTTGACATATAGTAACACTCTTTACAGCCTCGGGATATACATGTCGAAAGTAATTACCAATTTTTCGTGGACTACGTAAATGTCTTGGTATGTTACTAACCAATACTGTACGTAAATGTGGTTCTTTGGATAATAAATATCGATGACGTATACTTGAATAGGCATTATATTCAATTAACAATTCCCGTACCACAATGATAGTTAATAGATATGCACCTAGACAATGTACCCATAATCGATTCGATCCACTTGATACATTTGCCATTGTAAATCTTAAAAAGTCGGTAAATAATAATGAATCGACGTATCCTTTTAAATCGTTTGCTGCGGCACGTCCACCGCCGGTAAAGTTTAGAGGGAGGAGTACTAGGAAGGAAAATACTGACATTTTGACTATACATCGTAATGCCAATCGATGGAAACGGAGGAAGATTAATGAATCAAATCCTACCCTGTTGATAATCTGTGTTTATTTGTATTTGTATTATGTTTTGTGTATGTTGGTGCATGTGATGTGAGCATTTTGTTGCAATTGATGAACAAAGTGTGAGCCAAATGTGCAACAATTCAACAAAAAGATCAACTAAACAATTAAATAAACTAATAACAACGTACCTCCTCATCACTCATAAATAAACAAACATTAACCCACGAAAAAGCACCATCAACAGGTAGCGGAGGCGGCACCAACTTTGGCAATCGATGTCGTCTCGGACTAACAAATAATGGACTAGTCTTTTGATTATGATAAAAACAACTTAAGAATACTAATAATATTACAGACATTATTAGGTACATCATTGTTAAGGTGGCAAATGACATGGATGAAGCGCGGAGGTAGGATACGTCTTCTACATAGGATGGTAAGAAGCCTAATCGACGGTGTGTTGATGAGATGTGTTGATTATTTATTGATGCTGTTGTTGTTATAAATTCATCTGAGTTGTAGTATTCTCCTGTACTTGTATACCCACTACTATTATTAACAATACCATCTTCATAGTAATCAGTATAATACTGTTGATCAGTTGGTCCTAACAAAAAAACAATAATTGGTTCAACAAGTTTTAAGAATAGTCTTTTACGTGTATAATGTAATTCTATCATCCATTGCGGTATATTGATATTGTTATTTGTTGCTGCCATATTGTTAGTTGATACCGAGTATATTGTGTCGGCAGCTGTATCAAGTGTGGAGTTTAACATATTATTCATTATTGTTGGAGTTGAGAGCTCAATTTTTTATGTTGTTTGTAGTTTGTTTTATCGACGGTATAAATTTCACACAAATATACCCAACCTTACACTACTTTATATATAGCATATATTCGACATTTAGAGATCTACAGGCGGAGGAAAGCGGGATTATTAGCGTCACCGTACGTTATTGAGTAAGCGTGAAGAAGAATCTCCTTGAGAGTTAAGACGAGGGGCTTTTTGCCCTTCAGTTTTGTCCGCCATTTTCAAAACAATAACAACGAGGGACGAGGAGACAACGAGGCATACATAGCAGCAGTCAATAAAAAAGGCAAGTGTGGCGGCATTAGCAGTACAGTATATTTACGACACATAGGCGGTGATTGTGAGTAGTATTGTTGTTACGACAAGAGGGTAGCGCATATCCGTGTTCATGTTGACATACGCACAAGGTTATTAACAAAAAAGAAGTGACAAGTAACATACTTTTATAATAGAATATGAACGCGATTGGCCAATGTATATTGCGTGGGGTTGAGAAGAATGATAATACACTGACTAAATTGATTATCTCAAGCTTTAATCCAACTCAATTTTCTTCTGAAAGTTATTGCGATTATTCGAGACTTGGTAAATATATTGCAGAGAATACCCAAGTAAAACATTTGGATATATATTCAAATGGTATAAAGTTGCGACGTGGTGACGAATATTTCGAAAAGACAAAGTATGATGATTTCTTCAATGGTTTGAAAAGTAATTCTTCTGTTAGTAAAGTCACCCTTCACTGCAACGGAAACGTTATTATTGGGTGGCATACGAATGGTACCATTTTTGATGCAGGTTTTTTTCACGAAGTACTCAAGACGTACCAAGAAAATAATGAACATATCACATCCCTCGAGATTATAATGGCCGATCTACGGAATGGTGGAGAACACGCCATTACTGAAACTCTGCAACGTTGTGCAAATATAAAAGAACTTGATATAAACAATATTGTTATGGGTGGAGTTCTATGGACTGCGAACTGTAGACAACTATTGGAGCCAGTAGTCGAAGCAGTTAGAGGTCATCTTTCAATAGAGAACCTTAGTTTACAATACAACCAAATTAGAACCGCTGAGTGTGAATTACTTGCCACCCTACTAGAGGATCCAAATTGCAATCTACGTTCTCTAAATCTTCATGGAAACATCATTGATAACGAAGGTGCTAGTTATATTGTCAACAGCTTGACCAATAATACAAAGTTGAGGAGACTGTTCCTCGGCAACTGTTCATTTCGCCAAACAGTAGTAGAGGGTGCCTTCTCCATAGTATTATGCGACACATCCAGTGTTAACAGTACATACTCATCAAATCATACATTTTATTCATTATCATTTGCAGAACACGCATATACCCGGTATACGCTTCCACAGGTTGCCTGTTCACTACAAATGAATAGAAATAAAAACAAAAGTCATGTTGCAATCATGAAGATACTACAGTATCATCCTAGCATTGATATGTCACCGCTATTCAAACTGGATACGGAAGAAGATGAACAGAGCCTAAAGGGTTTGCCCTATGTTGTTGACTGGTTTGAAAGGGCCAGCGAAACTACAGTTATCGATAGGCTGGAAAGAGCAAGTAGGGAAGCTGCAAAGGTGTGTTTGAGTTATGATTCATGGAATGAGCTAGGTAATTATGAGATTGATAGAAGAAAGTTATCTTCAATCTATCAGTTTGCTCAGGCTATGCCACTTTTATTAGTACCAACTGTCAATGTCAGCGAGGATGACAAGAAGCGAAAGAGAAATGATATCTAATTGAAATGATTTGTCTAATGGCGTGGTCGTTTGTTTTTTGTATGAGTATATGAAAGTAGAAACCTACTCATAAGTCCATAAGCACATAAATCTATAAGGGTATCCACATGATATGAAATCTATAATGGTATCCACATGACTCCTAGTGGGGTATAGTCCATTCTCTTTAGTACAGTTTATCTTTATCATTCGGTTTCATTTCTACATGAGGAATACCAACCCCTCTTACTCTTCTACTCTATCGAAGACTCGTACCTAGCATATCCACCTTCTTTACATGATACTCATTAAGTCAAAGCCAAGGTTCCACTCCTTACAAAGTCCAGGGCATGGATCACCCGCACAAGTTTCATGTTTCTCAATTTCGTCCTTGCAAGGTTCATAGGCACATACTGGATCATCTCCCGAGAAACACGCTACGATATCTCCACAAAAGTCAGCATCTCCTTCTAGCTGCTTACATACATCATCGGCCTCCCAGTCAATATCCATATCCTCAAAGACCTTGATCATACATTCACACATCCCTTGAACCCGTTTGATGAGTTTTGGTGAAGACAGCACATTGCTTCGACCTGTATTGCAAATTGCAATAGTTAGAGGAGAATTCAAAGGATGCGATTCACGTCGTATCAAGGATATAGATGATGTTGATATGCACAACAATATCAATACAACATACATAGATAACAAACAATACTTACCCCTTCATTGATACATTCAGCCTCGGCAGCTTCTCCAGCACTACGAGAATTCTTAGTAGCATCTTTGGCACCAGGCCCCTTCTTGGTTGTGGCGACCTTCAATGAACATTCTTATTGGACGTGGCGGAGGCAAGGGCGGCAAATTTAAGTAGATTCATGGTTATGAGTGATGATACAAGTGTGATAGAGGAGATGATAGTAGAGTTGTTCTTTAGATAATTTATGAGCATATTGTGCGCCGCCCATGCTCACAATATCTTTTGTCGGCTAAAATCTAAATCTCTTTAAGTCTCAGGTCATTACTTACGTAGCCCAATGAATAGAACCCACCCGCTCCCCTCTCAAAATTTTACTTTTGATCATTGATCAATCACTATTGTATTATATTAATTAATTGAATGACTTTACACCATCTAACCATTGCATATACCTCGAAGAGTCAAGGAGCACAGTAACAATAGAGGAGAAGAGGCCTCTTTCATATATCTAACAAAATCGGCGCCGAAGGAACACACTTGCAACTCAACTCTCAACGCTAAACTCACAACACACACTACCTACTCAACCATGCCTTCCTCATCCTCTTCATCACGACGTAAATCATCCAAATCAGCATCAGTATCAAGCACATCACTAGCCACACCAACAAATATCCAATCACTCCGTGAAATAGTCCAACAACACGTATTACAAAATGTCTTCGAGGCCTCAAATAATATAATCCAATCCCAAAACAACTCTCAGTCAGGTAGTGGTGGTAGTAGTTGGATGGTATTAGTAGTAGATCCAGAATCACTCCGTGTCATCTCCTCATCTGTAGGGATGTATAATTTAATGGAACAACATGTATCAATAGTAGAAGATTTAATGAAAAATCGTGCACCATTCCGTGATCAATCGGTATTGTATTTTGTTGAACCTAATAAAGAGAGTATTGAACGTATTATACAAGATTGGACACCAAAGAAGGGAGGTAATAGTAAACCGTTATATGGTAATACAATATTTTTATACTTTTTAGGTGGTTTAAGTGATGAGTTGTTTAGTATGATAAAGGGTTGTAAGGAATTGGTGAAACGGGTCAAGGTATTGAAGGAAGTTAATTTAGACTTTTGTTTAAAGGAATCTAGCGCTTTTCATTTTGATATGGGTAGTAATAAAACAAGTGGAGTTAGCAGTGGTAGTATCTACAGTGATTTATATCTATCAAGTCCATTACAAGATTCATCAATCCAAGAACGTATAATATCAAAGTTAGTTACAGTCTGTGCAACACTTAATGAATATCCACATGTACGATATCCAGCAAATAATGCAATGTGTAAAAAATTATGTCATTTATTTCAAACTAAAATGAATGAATTTGTTGGTAAGAATTCCGAATGGTGGTATAATGGAGATGGGTTACATCCCAATACTGAACGTAGTACTTTACTATTACTGGATAGGAAGGATGATTGTTTAAGTCCATTGATACATGAATTTACCTATGAGGCAATGGTAAATGATTTACTGCCTATTGATGATGATCGTATTACATATGAAATGTCAAATGCAGGCACGGCCAAGGAAGGTGAAGGCGCGACATCCAAAATGGATGCATTACTGAATGATAATGATGAAGTATGGGTTGAATTACGTGGTAAACACATTGCCGATGTTATACAAACATTATCCACCAAAATTCGTAACATTGTCAACTCCGGTACCGGTAGTGCATTAAGTAACTCGGCCAAGAATTCCGGAAAGGCATTATCAATCAATCAAATGGCCAAGGCTCTTAAAGCATTACCTGAATATCGTGAAATTATGAGTAAATTATCACAACATATGCAAATTGCACATCAATGTATGGATGTATTTAATGCACAGGGATTATTGGATTTGAGTGATTTAGAACAGACATTGGCAACGGGTAAAACTGAGGAGGGACGTACACCCAAGTTGAAGGAACTACTAGGACAGGTGGTTGTTCAATTTCGACAACAATCTGATTCATTAATTCGATTACGATTATTGGCAATTGTTATTGTTAGTCAACGTGGCTTGGGGTCACAATCAGACTTACAAAAGTTATTAAATGAAGCAAATTTATCACATGATGAATTGGCAACATTACAAAACTTAACAAAGATGGGCTGTCCAATGGTACAAGAAAAAGAGGGTAAGTTTGCCAAGTTACGTGATAAACGTGTTAGTTCCTTCGGGGGAGGCGAATCAGAAAGTGAATATTCCTCAAGTAGATACGTCTGTATCCTCAAGAGTATCATGGAGGATGCCGCCGCTGGTAATTTAAGTGTCGAGGAATATCCCAGTGTCATGCCACTACCGGATGCTGAACAAGTGAATGCCTCAAGTGTAAGTAAGGCCAAGAGTGTACGTAAACGTGCCTCGGCACAGTGGACACAAAGTGGGAGTATTAATTCCAACCCATCGAATAGTCTAATGAATAAAAAGAAGGGACATGGTGGACGACAGATTGTTTTCATGATGGGAGGTGTTTGTTACTCGGAATTACGTGCGGCACGGGAGGTTATGAATTCAAGTGGTACCGAGATTGTTATTGGTTCGACGCGGTGTATCTCGCCCAAGGATTTTTGTCAAGATTTACATAGTTTGGGTGCGGCTGGTGAGTTCTAAAGTGGAGGTAGAGGAAGAGGAAGGAGGGGTTTGTATTGGTTGTGTCAAGTTTACGATGGGGTTACGGGAGGTTAGAGTTGGTGATAAGTAGTGATTGTACAAAGTAAAAGTCTAGGCTTAAATGGTACTGTAAAGATTGTTGTGTATCATCTTCCTTTCACATGATGTGGATGGAGTCTTGAGCAACCATGTGAGGCCAGACTCGTGTCAACCCGAGCTAAGATCTTGCATCTGTCTCATTTACTGAATCTTTGCTCGATCTTTCTGCCTCCTAATTGAGTAAGTAGTACTCGTCTATGATTTGAAATGGCACGAGTTCATTCGTCTCCTCCCTCCTATGATTCTTTCTCTTCATACACCGCTAAGATCTCCCCTCCTCTTGCAAGTTGCTAGATTTTGTGCACATCTTATGCTCATAAAAATCAGGATCTCGTCAAAGCGCACCTTCTCCTCTTCATTCAGACACCACATCAATATGAATCTCTTAAAGTTTGCCTCCCTCATGACGGCGGCTACTACCAACGATAACAATCTTCTACTATCATTCATGAAGATGCAGAAAGACGACGCAAATGCTGCTGCAGAAGCCGAGTGTATGGACAAAGGCGTAAGTTTTGTGTTATTGATTCTGTCTTTGTGTATCAACCCACTCGTCATCTATATCCCCCTGTCTCTCTCTACCTTATTAGGTCGAAACGATGTGCTGCCTACACGAACACTCCACCAATGGGTTCAAGGGATGCGCCGAATGTATGATCAAGGTCTTTGAAGATTTAGACATTGACTGGGAAGGAGATTGCAAGGCATTAAAAGGAGATGCCGACTTCTGTGGTGATTGGGTTGCGTGCTTCTCGGGTGATGATCCAGCGTGTGCCTACAAACCTTGCAAGGATGATATCGAGGCCCAAAGCTCCTGTTCTGACGACTCATGCCCTGGTCTTTGTAAGGAGTGGAACCATGGTTTTGACTTAATGAGTATCATGTAAGTGTAGGGCAAATTTAATAACACCAACTGCCAACAGCAGTTCGTTTCGGATACCGAAAGGTAATCTCCCCACTTTCAGACAAGTTAGTATACAAGTACCATAGACGGATGCTGTTGCTATACTTTACATTTACTTATCCCTGTTTTACTCGCCCCTCTTCCGCTTCTTATCATCAGCTTTGATATGAGAAGTAGGTATAAACATCAATGGCATAGCCTGGGCGAATTGATAGATGGCAGAGAGCTTCCTCGCCTCGATATTGCATTCGGGAGCAATTGGCGAAGCTTCCGGCATGCCGATCTCAAACAAAGTAATGACATAAGGAAGACCTTTCAGATTCCGATCACCTTCTTTCATATCCAATTCAAATAGTGGGGTCATGTCAATGTTTGGATGGTATTGTATTATCTTTTTGATGGCAACATGTCTTTTGTTTGTACCCTCATTCAGTGATCTTAACCACATACATTTTCCACATATTGGCTGAGGAGCGGAAAGCGTTTGAAGTGCATGGTTGGAATGATATGTATCCATAATACTTGATGTTTTACACATTACCGAAGAAAAGGCATCCTGTACCACCCTTGTATCAATTGGCGAACCCTCAATGTAGAACTTGTTTAACGTTGTATTGTTTTCTAGACTGTTGGCAATAGCTATTGCACCATCATTGGAGACAAGATTGCGTGACAGCGACAAACTTTGTAAACTGCAATTGTTATCTTCGAGTAGTGTAGCAAGTGTTTCACATCCGGCATTTCCAATTCTATTTCCAGGCAATAGAAGCTCAACTAAATTATGCCCCCTAATTACTCGAATTATTGATAGTAGTTGTTCATCAGATAAGTTGCAGAAATTCAAGTTGATCGATTGAAGATTTGTGCTAACTCTTAACGTTTCACAAATGGTAGAGTAGCAGCATGTAGATTGGCATTATCAATGGATAAGCGAGTTAGACAGCGCTTTTTCCTGTATACATCCAATACTTCTTGAGATGGCCTCGTAATACGACCTGGGCACCGAATTACCAACTCTGTGATTGACGAATTCTTATCCAGACCGTCGATAACATCTCTTATTCCAAAGACTGCACTCTCATAAAAAGATGCATGAAACGTAAACCTTACAAGATGTGTGTTTGTTGCAATAGATACTCCAAGTCTAGTAATCTCACTCTTGTTATCGAACATAAACACAGCAGAATCATTAACGCCCCACGGTGAGAATGTCTCACCACCCATATCTAACTTTGTTAGTGTTTCATCGTCTGACAAAATCCTAAATATCGTCTCTTTCCCCTGTTCTTCAACGTCAATGGACTCATCACTACTACTACCACTATAACTATACCCGTCTTCTCCCGACATTCTCCGGCTGTTGTCTGAATCCTCCTCGGCCATCTCTTCGAGTTCATTCATAAAATCACTAAGTGATATGTTCTATTACTATTGTTATGCTAATGGAAGTAGAAGGAAGAAGGTGTACGTAATGACTCGACCACTAAGTATGCACCGGACTAAACCACCACTACAAATATTACTAAACACTGTTTTATTGAACGTATTGCCTATGTTCCGTACCCGATAATGTTTGTAAATTATATAAGTAGATAGAGGTTCAATTGCAAAATATTAGTGGTAGCCACCATAAACCACTAATATTTTGAAATTTGTGAACTAACGTTACACTGGCTCATTTGCCATACTTCCAATGATGTCAATCGTTTAACATGCACAATAGATGATAGTTTACGGTACTCTTAGTATATCATATGATTATTGACGGATGTTATAGCAGCTTGTTCATATGAGTGGTATTCACCACACTTTTGTTATAACTGATTCTCAATGGTTCAATTAGCGATTTTATATATACCGTAGAATATACACTCTCACTGTAGTCCTCGGTTATAAATTTGATTATTACTTGTGATGTTCAATACAGAATCAAGGCCTACAGTGTGACTGCTAAAGTGTGGCGGACAGACCTAAATCTGATATACCGATTATGTAAATCGTCGTGATAATAAGTCCTCAGTCCTCAATTTCATTTTGTGCCTCTGCGGCATATTTTGCTTTTGAGAGAGCATTATAAATTATATCAATATATATACCTATATTAAATCTATTAAAACCATATTATAAACCCTAGAAAAATGAGGTAATAGATAGCTGGCAAATTTTAATCTAAAGTCAGCTCACTGATTGCCATTAAGTAAAGTAAAAAATTGCGCACATCTTATGCACTAAACAATAAAAACAATCACAAAACAATCTATCACTGGCCTCTAATATCACTAGTATTAATAAACAAACAATGGCAGATGCAATGGATATAGATACGGGTGCCCCCGAAGGCTATGATGATATCGGTATGACAGACGCATACGGAGAAAACCCCGCCGACGACTCTCAACAACAATATACAACCACAGACGAGGATGGTAACATAATCGATTTAGATTCAATGCCAGTAACACAAGAAGATGCATGGGCAGTAATTTCAGCCTACTTTGAAGAGAAAGGATTAGTCCGACAACAATTAGATTCATTTGATGAATTTATACAAAATACAATGCAAGAATTAGTAGACGATTCCGGTTCCATACGTGTCTCGCCTGAAATACAACACAGTGTGGGCTATGATGAATTAGGATTTGATGAACAAATGAATTCCACAACGAAAAAAGTATTTGAAATTAAATTTGGTCAGGTATATTTAAGTAAACCCACCACTGTTGAGAAGGATGGGACAGTGACTAATATGTTCCCACATGAAGCCCGGTTACGTAACTTAACATATGCAGCGCCGTTATATGTTGATGTTACCATGAATGAATATCGTGTACCTACTGATACGAATGTTGGTGATCCAAGTGAAGATATGGGTACGGCAATATCAACCGAAGAAGCCCGTAAAGAATTTTTAGGATACGTCCCAATAATGTTACGGTCATTATTTTGTGTATTAAGTGATAAAGATGATGCACAATTGGCAGACTTGGGTGAATGTATCTATGATCAAGGCGGATATTTTGTTATTAACGGTTCCGAAAAGGTCATCGTTGCACAAGAACGAATGTCAAATAATCACGTCTATGCATTCAAAAAGAAACAACCATCGAAATTTAGTTGGGTTATTGAAACACGTTCCCAAGTTGAAAATTCAACTAGACCAACATCAACATTATATATCCAAATGTATCAAAAGGGTGGTAAGGGTAGTATTGAGGGGAATCAAATACGTAGTACATTACCATATATTCGTACGGATATACCAGTGGTGATTATTTTTAGGGCATTGGGATATGTAGCCGATCGTGATATTATTGAACATGTGGTGTATGATTTGACGGATGGTGAAATGATGGATTTATTCCGACCATCATTGGAAGAATCGTTTGTTATTCAGAAACAGGAGGTGGCATTGGATTTTATTGGTAGGAGAGGTTCCGCACGGGATGTTACCAAGGATGATCGTATTCGATATGCCGCGGGTATATTACAAAAGGAGGTTTTGCCACATGTCGGTACCGAGGAACATTGTGAAACTAAGAAGGGTTTCTTCATGGGGTATGCCGTACATAAGTTATTAATGTGCAAATTGGGTAGGGCCGATGAGGATGATCGTGATCACTTCGGTAAGAAACGATTAGATTTGGCAGGTCCATTGTTGGGTGGATTATTCCGTGTCCTTTTTAGGAAATTAACCAAGGATGTTAGGAGACATTTACAACGTTGTTTAGATGAGGGGAAGCATTTTAATATTGGTGCTGCTATTAAATCGAATCATATCTCGGATGGGTTGAAGTATAGTTTGGCTACTGGAAATTGTAAGTTTGTTGTGTTTTGTTGATGGATTATAGTTATTTTGTGCACATGATGTGTTCTAATTTTCATCTCGACGCCCGATATTTCTTAACAAACCATCTCAGGGGGAGACAAGGGTAACACGTCCAAGGCGGGTGTTTCCCAAGTGTTGAATAGGTTGACATATGCCTCGTCACTATCCCATCTCCGTCGTAGTAACACCCCCCTTGCTCGTACGGGTAAGCAGGCCAAGCCACGTCAATTGCACAACTCTCATTGGGGTATGGTATGTCCCGCCGAAACCCCCGAGGGACAAGCTGTCGGCCTTGTTAAGAACATGGCACTTATGGCTTATATTACCACCGGTACATCTCAAGTGCCTGTCATGGAGTTCTTGGAAGAGTTTAGTACCGAGAATCTCACTGATATCCTGCCATCGGTCATTGCCGAACCAACCACGTGCAAGATTTTTGTCAATGGTAACTGGGTGGGTGTCCATCGTGATCCCAAGCAGCTTGTGGATACGTTCCGCCAACTTCGTCGTATGATTGATATTGACGCCGAGGTTAGTATTGTCCGTGATATTGCCGAGTCTGAGGTTCGTATCTACACGGACGCCGGACGTATTTGCCGTCCTCTGTTCATTGTTACCGATCAAGAGCTGGCCATCAAGAAGCACCACATCTCCCAGCTGCAGGGATTCATGCCTGATCAGAAGAAATTCACTTGGACGGACTTACTCATGGAAGGTTTAGTGGAGTACATTGATACCGAGGAAGAGGAAACTACCATGATTGCTATGGAACCAAAGGACTTGGCTGAATCTTACATCACCACCTACACTCATTGTGAGATTCACCCTTCAATGATCCTTGGTGTATGTGCCTCTATCATCCCCTTCCCGGATCACAACCAGAGTCCTCGTAATACCTACCAAAGTGCAATGGGAAAGCAAGCCATGGGAATTTACGCCTCGAACTATCAAGTTCGTATGGATACCATGGCTCACGTCTTGCATTATCCTCAGAAGCCTCTCTGTACTACACGTGCTATGGAGTTCCTTAAATTCCGTGAACTGCCCAGTGGCGTTAACATTATCGTGGCAATTATGATTTACACCGGTTACAATCAAGAGGATTCCCTAATTATGAATCAGAGTGCCATTGATCGTGGTCTCTTCCGATCGTCGTACTACCGTTGCTATAGTGATCAGGAGAAGGCTGCAAGTGTAGGATCAGTTGGGGCACTCAATTCGGAGTTATTTGAGCGTCCTACTATGGATAGTACCCGCGGAATGAAGTACGGAGATTACAACAAATTGGATGAAGATGGTTTAGTTGCTCCCGGTACCCGTGTATCTGGTGATGATGTGCTTATTGGAAAGACAACGCCCGCTGATCAAATGGCAAACACTCCCTCTCGTTACACTAAGCGTGATTGTAGTACTTCCATGAAGGCAAATGAGAGTGGTTTTGTTGACAATGTCCTCATCAGTACGACCAAGGAGGGATATCGTTTCACCAAGGTTCGGATTCGTAATCTCCGTGTTCCTCAAGTTGGTGATAAGTTTGCTTCGAGGCATGGACAGAAGGGTACCGTTGGAATGACATACCGTCAAGAGGATATGCCCTTCACTTGTGAGGGTATCGTGCCCGATATTATTGTCAACCCTCATGCTATTCCATCTCGTATGACTATCGCTCAATTGATTGAGTGTATCCTCGGGAAGGTTGCCGTTTTCCAAGGTTGTGAGGGTGATGCTACTCCATTCACTGATGTTAAGGTTGATGATATTAGTCAACGTCTACATGCCATGGGTTACCAGTGCCACGGAAATGAAGCCATGTATCAAGGTCATACCGGGCGTCCATTGAATGCTCGTGTGTTCATCGGACCTACTTTCTACCAGCGTCTTAAGCATTTGGTCGACGACAAGATCCACTCTCGTGCTCGTGGTCCCGTTGCTATGCTTACTCGTCAGCCATTGGAAGGTCGTGCTAGAGATGGTGGACTTCGTATGGGAGAGATGGAACGTGATTGTCTCATCACTCACGGCTGTGCCAACTTTATCCGTGATCGATTCTTCTGTAACTCTGATCAATACCGTATTCACATCTGTGAGCGTTGCGGTCTCACCGCTCAGTCTAACTTGAAGAAGATGACGTATGAATGCAGAACTCCTACTTGTGTTGGACGTCCTTACAAGATTTGTCAAGTTGAAATCCCATATGCTTGTAAGCTGCTCTTCCAGGAACTGCAATCAATGTGTATCTCACCAAGAATCTACACTGAAGTACGGGACACGAGGGATAATAGCTATTAAATCATTGGTCTTACTTGATCTTGCGCTCAGTATGAGTACGAGACTGGAAGTCATCGATATGAGTGTGTAAAGTAGAGATAAGAGTAACACATCAACACTTTAATCAATTATGAGTCTATAGGTAAACCCGTAAAGGGTCGATAAAATGCCTATCACGGGTACTCAAACAGATGTAAGATGGTAGAAAGAATTAAAGACACTGAAAATAAAGTTGTTGATGGCCGAGTATGCTGAGAAAACAGCGGCGGCACAAATCAGCAGAGACAGACAATCTATTGCAAGGGGTCAGCGGCTCACAAGATATATAATCGACCGGCTTGATAGGTTTGCAAATAAGATGATTGATTTGCAACATATGATATGTCTATGTTTTCTTCTTGTTATAACATCAGTTGATGGCTATAGATCATCATCATCGGAACATCAAATACACCGCCCTCAATTTGCAAATGGTATAGAACGGACGATTCACTGGCCATCGGCCGATCCAGTACCGATACAAAAAGAAATACAGCTATTAATGTCAAATACTCTGATCCGTCGCGGAGAATTCGGAAAAGTATATGGATCTCGAGCATTAGATGTCGAGCTATCCTGTAATGATGCAGGTTTAACATTCCATCAAGGCGTGTCTATACGCAAACAACTATTAATGAAGAAGGCAATGAAAAGTGCTTGGAGACTGAAAGATGAAAAGATTATGAAAAGTATATGCAAGGACTTTGATAAACAACGGCCTATATTAGACATATCACTTTCACGAGATTTATCTCCTGTGAGTTTATTTAAAAGTATAATGGCATCGCGAGTACTTGAAGCGTATCCTCGATTTAGCTCTACAAATAGGAGTAAACCAGCTGGGAGGATTGTCCAGTCTATAATAAATGAGACTGATGAACATCATATTGAAAACTTTCTGACAAACTGGGAATTCAATGAGTTGAAAATTGCAAAAGAGAATGATATAGTGGGGTATGAAGGCACCTCTACGATTGCTGAGGAATGGGAAGAGACGATATACAAGTATCTAGATGAACAGAATATCAATTATATTACCGAGGATACTCTCAAGGCATATGGATTTGAAGAAAAGGGCACACCGGACTGCCTTCTGATTGATAATCTAGTTTTAAATGGTCAACCACTTCGTTGGATTGAATTCAAATCCTTCTACGGCTCTGGGTTGAAAGAGAATGCATTCTTTACGAAGAAAGCTATATGTAAACAAATTACAAAGTATGACAGAACCTATGGCAAAGGCGCCATGGTCTTCAAGCACAATATATCTAGCAAGATATCTCAACGGTATCCGGCGACTCTATTCCTTGATGGCGGAATGTTGCATACTGCCGATGAGTTCAACTTGTTTGGATGATCCATGAACAAACTATGTATATATTTGTTGATATATATTAAGTATGTGTTTCATGTCAATTAGGTATAGTTGTTCTAACATGTAAACTTAATAGAATTGTTAAAACTACTTCACAACTTTAAACATATCAAAAGTCCTTTAATATCATCAAGGTCTCATCCAATTGTAAACATGCACAGTCCAACCTTTCCAATCCCTTACAGAATGCATGATACTTCTTCTTATCTTCCTCATGTACATTCTCCTCCGATGCAGCCCCCGAGGATGCCCTATCCATCCAATCTTTACCAACTTCCACCTCATGCTGTCGTCTCAATCTCAAGTTATACAAGGCCATACAAACATTATTAATAACTGTCTTGTACAATCTTGAGGGAATAACATTCCATAAGAATATCGCAGTGCCTGTATTATGTGTCTTAGTTTGATGCATATCAAACAGATTAATATACTTCTCACGATGTAATCGATGTAATATCTCCCTTGCCTCCTTGGCAGGTACCATTGCATCCTCGGCAATAACATCTGATTCACAATGTCCCTTCATTGTTAAGACTGATACAATTCTAGCGGCAACTAATCCATGATGTGTTGTTAATATACGATGTTGGATACGTGATCGTAACCTTGTTAGTAATTGTCGAGTGCAAACCTCAAATTTACCACCCTTGGGATGACCTGTAGCCTCTTCGACTTCTTGTATAATTGGTGGATATTGCAATGTTGACAATTGTACTAATAATGTTGATAGATTCTTATTGATACCACCGACTTGTGACTTGAGTGCCTTGATCATATCATCAGGTAGGTATTGGATAATATCACCAGGACTAAAGGTACCCCATTCTGCCATACGTTGATGTTTCTCTTCCTCGGATTCATCAAGACCTAAAATACGATCTAACGGAGCGTGTTCTTGTCGAGCAGCGAGTGTTAGTGCCGCCTTGACAATTGCACCCACATACTTTAAATCATCCTTATCTCCTCCCTTAGTCTTCTTATTCTTCATATCACCACCACTCTCATGAGGGTACATCTCCTCCACAAGACGAGTCAACGCAACAACTTTTAATGATGTATGCATCATCCCTATATTCACTTTCACAACTGATCCAAATGGTACTATTCGACGTTTTGATGATAATAATGATATAATTTGTGGATGGTATGTTTCTGTTGAGGCATAATTCTCATCTGCCATGTTATTTTTGTTGCTCTTCTTTTGTTTCTTGGATTTTTTATTGGTGGTGCTCTTGCTTTCTCGATCGGTTGATTTTGACCTACCCCGCTTCTTTTTACCTTGCTTCTTTTCTACAATGTTACCCTCGTCATTCATGTTGAATTCATACTCTCCACCATGTATCCCATCATCCAACTTACTCTTGTCTTGTTTACCATTTTGTATATCCTCCAAATCTAGATTACGTGCAATAGGCATTACAACTTCAATATATCCAAATTCCATCAACTTTATAAAATTTTGTACAACATCATGTAATGCCTTATTACTCTCACCTAAATCAAGTACACCAGCAGTAGCTTCATCACCTTCTACTAATTTCTTCTTAATATCATCCCATACAGTACTAATTAAAGTTTCACTACACATTCTTCCATTGTATAATAAACATTCAATTATATTAGCACATGTTTCATTAAAGGTACTTTGTGTATGTTCAACAAATCGTGGATATCGTGGTAATAATCGTGCCTTTTCGTAGAGGAATGTATATTTGTAATGTGTACTTGATGATGTTGGATCTGATTTGAATTGTGTTGTAGCTTCACCATCATTACCTTGATCATTATCTTTAGGCTTAGCACTACTTCTTCCACCAGATACCTTGATTAATGAATGTTGCAATAAAACAATTAATGAAGCACGGACATATGATGAGTCGGAGATATATCCTGATGCTTCTGATCCTCGTGCTTTATTCATTGTTACTGTTGATCCAGGATAGTACAATTCCTCAGGGGTAGTACTACCATTATTGTTTGCAACTACCAATCCATTCAATCGATCAACCAACCGTCCCCGTTCTTCATTCCAATCCTTCAAACAATGTAACTTGATGTTTGATATTAAATCCTGTAATGTTGATGGACCACGGGATTGCAATGCATCTACTACAGTTTGAACTATGGGACCGAAGTAATCACGTATAATGTTCGAGGAGAGTGCAGTATGTGGATTGGAGGGATTGGATGTTGACGATGATAAGTTTGATAAGGGTGATTTATGTTGGAAGCCACCAAATGCATTCGTCATGATGTTTGATGGTGTATTATGTTTATGATGTTATACGCCTCGTATCGTATGGAATCTTATACACTTAACACTTATTTGCAATAACTAATCATATTCTACTAGATAGCAATACATTGCCTACTTATGGCCAGCCATTGCTACAGAGCACGAGAGTGGAGTTCACGTCCTCCGGAAAATTAATATTTCTACATTTGGCCTGGACTCCCATTTACAGTGAAAATCCTTGATATTTCAGATTAGCGTTGATGTTGTGGGTTGCCATATTGACGGGGTATTACTCAATAACCAATTGTCGATATTAGACGATCTTGTACTCTCTGAAACCCTTATCAACTCTTCTTTCCAATGATTGTATTATCCCTATACCTACGATTTGTTTTGTAGTAGTAATTCTCCTCTAAAGTAAGAGCGTCAAAATTGCACCTATCTTGATACATCACCTCCATACGAGCTCAATAAAGCAGTAGGAACTGCAATCGATACATCTATCGATTCTATGCAACATAATGAATCAATAGATGCATCGATTACCACTACCACTTCTCAATTTTTTGATTTAGAGAAGGCTGAATGGTGAGTGTGTCAAATTTGTGTCGAATTTGTGATGTGTTATTGCAATGATGATCATCATGACTCTCAACGCCTCTCGTTGTCCTCCACTCGATTCCAATCCTTCATCTAATGATATTGAATGGACATAGCCGTTGTGGGATTGTCAGAACAAAGCTTAACAAAGCATAATTGATCATCTCTCACAAATGTGTGGATTGTATACAAAATCAAAACAAATGAAGATTGCAACATGTTTTGGCATATTAGAGAGAGACAAACAATGGCTAAACGTTTAGTATGTTGATAGAGATATACTTGATTGTGATATTGGCGTGAGATTTTTGTAGTATCAGAGGAGACAACCACAAATGAGTGTGGGGTGTACAAATTGCAACTCGACTACACCAACATCAATTATATCATCAAATATGATAGTGGTTGTGGACTGCTCACGTGTTTTGAGTGCATTATATTCATTAGAAACGACTAGCAGCATTCGAATGTCTCTAGACAAACGTAATGACAAAGATATCAAGCATTGTGCAAATTGTATACAATTCATGATCAAAATTATTAAAATGGGTATTGAATGCATTACACGATACAATGACACAACAGAAAGCACCCTGTCTTGTTCACAACATGTATACCAACGTATCTACTAGTTGTGGCGCCATCTGCAAAAGATTTATTGAAGATACAGTGATGTTCATTTGGTATGCATTTATTTGTCCGTGCTATTTGCCACATTGTTTTACTCAACAACTAGAGAAGTTTGATCCGGCACCTAAGATTTTTTGGAATCAAGAGAAGAAGACGATTGTAATGATATATAGGTGCCGGTTCAAACTTCTTCAGTTAAAGATATCTTTGCGGTCTAAGTTGAGTTTGCATATTTTACAACGAAATCTGGAAAATGCATATCGAATGCATTAGACGACTCGACAACGTAAAATAAAGCACACCATCGTGTTCACAACATGCATAGTAGTAACTATACTGCTTTTGGTGTCTTCTACATGAGAGATATAGAAGATATGGTGTCATAAGTCTAGTATACATCACATTTGCATGCTAATTGAAGCGTTATTTTACTCAATAACTACAGAAGTTTGAACCGTCACATAACATGTCTTGAATAGCCAAGAAGATGACGAATCTAATGATATATAGGTGACCATTCGATCTTCTTCATTTGATAGATCTCTCTGCGGTCAAAATTGAGTAATTTCCTCGCGAAAGCCTCGTAGTAATTCTCAAAGCCTACGCTTTGTGGGATCCAGCAAAATTCATTTTCGTAAATGGGAGTCCGTGACTAAATGTAGATCACTCGGAGGACGTGAGTTTTAAGTTTTTCATTTTGTATGTGGTGATGTTTGTTAGGCACATTGACTATAAATTATTATGGCTAATTATCACTCCGAGCGCAGATAGTATATGCATACGACTCCGACAAACTATATAGACGTAAGTAGTGACAACTGCAATAGAGGATCTATCAGTTTGATACTCTTTTTCAATTGGTGGCGCTCCCGTCATCTACCTAAATAGAGTTTTCAAAGCGTGAAAGCAATCATCATTGTGTTGAGTTGCAAGTTGCAAGTTGCCAAGTTGATTGTTGCAATGGTTCAGCCAGTTCGAGTTTAAGTACTTATAATACACCTAAAATTGCAATTAACGGTCTTCCATTTAATAGTACTCCGGAGTCTCTACTTTAGGTACTTTAATATACTTTATATATCATTTTTTACAAGGTGCACCTTCCCAACACATAATAAAATGGATGAGTTTAGTGAAACGTTATTGAGTGGTATTGAACAGAATCAATCTGGGTACTCTACTCGATTAGTATTGGGTAAAAATCACTTCAACTCTTCAGAGGTAGATGACTATTCTACTCTTGGCGAACATATCAAGAGTAATACCCATTTAACAACATTAGAAGTACGTATTCACCAAAGTGAAACATTAAGAAGTGCGGCAGTATCCGAGGGCTGCGTTGGCCGCACTTTCTTTGAAGGTCTTAAACAAAATTCTTCGATTAAAGAGTTGACATTGAAGTCTAGTGTCGATATTGTTTGCGGAGTATGGCGTCCTATTCTTAGGTCTTATTTTCAAAACAACAATTTAATTCGCCTCAATATCGATTCTATAAGTTTTCCTGATCATCACATTGCCCAATCTATATGTTTTGCATTGGGGAGATGTACCAATCTCCGAGAAATGAAGCTGCTTAATTGCCGTATGACAGCTGATCAATTGGTTCCACTTATTGTAGGACTTAGAGGAGAGGGAGTGAGATTGAGAAGATGTCATTCACTGGAAGTCCTTGACTTGTCTGGAAATGTGATTGGAGACTATGGTTGTCGGGTACTTTCTACCTTACTTGAAGATCCATCTTGCAATTTACATACTCTTGATGTTACAAATAATGATATTAGCAGTAGTGGAACAGATGCTTTGGCCAACAGCTTAGTGAACAACAAAAAGCTGAAGAAACTCTACCTTGTTGCCGGCTATAGTAGAATTCACAAACAAGTACTGTACGACTTCACAAGACTAGTATGCAATACTACAAGTATCAGTGCCACTTTTTGCTCGAATCACACACTTACTAGTTTAGTCCGCCGCATTTATCCTTGGAGTGCGACGTCTGTTGATGAATATCTTTCCAACATACTAACACTCAATGAAGGCACAAACAAAAGTAATGTCACAATCAAGAAGATTCTACAACACAACCATGTTATTGATATGACGCCACTATTTCAGTTGGACTCAGAAGATGAATGGAGTTTGAAGTTATTGCCGTATACATTTGCTTGGTTTGAGAAAGCAAGGAAAGCTGTATCAAATGATATCTTTCTCCCTCCTCAGACTAAGCGCGAGCTTCGAACTAGAAAACTTTCTGCCATTTACCAGTTCGCACATGCTATGCCAATGCTGTTTGTCCCTGTTACTCATACCAAAGTTGAGGGCAAGAAAAGAAAGAGAGAAGATAATGAGGATACATAGAAGTAGTTGTTTTCACAATATGAAGAAGCCCGGGATATCTAGTTTAGCGTGTTGGAAACAAAGTAAAGTAAGTGCTTTAGGAAGTATCGACCTATCTAGATTACATATTATATACTAGATTTACATATTGATTGCCATATTCTCTATTGCTTCCCATCAAGTGTACTATCTAGTCTCACAAATATCAGTGGGAATCTCATCAATATCATTCGTCGGAGGAGCAGCACCAAGTACCTCACGAAGTTCTTCATTATCACATAATCCTTCGCATAGTCTTTTATGGATTATTGTTGCAACATCTCCAGATGATACTACTATACCACAATTGTTTAATAAATTGTCACCATCATATATCAGAGGCCGTCCTAATAGGTCAGTAACACGTGCGTAGGGATCGGCGGCAAGCAGTACAGCGGTAGGGGCAGCTGTATCCCAAGATGATGAGCCAGGAGGTGCTATTGATAAGGATCCTACCATTGGCGGCAGTGACGGTGATGACGATAACGAGCGCTCCTTATAATCTGCACGACGTTTAGATATGCATTCGTAATGTCTCTGTACTGATAGCATTTTGTTTCCACATCCTCCAGCCACAATCTTTTGAATGGGAGGGTTAATATTGAATCCGACGTCATTTTCTGCCTCGCCTGATTTGAGCACTTTATTCTCCAAGCAATCCATTGCTAAACTGAGGGCTGGCTTCTTTGAATCTCCCGAGTAGACCATGAGGGTGCTATCCACATCACAATCATCACCTTTATCATCACTGCTAGATTGCTTATCACTTGGATCAAGAGGATTGATAGAATCAAAATACTTGACACCCGACAATACTGGAATTACTTCCTCTTCCTCACTTTCACTCTTCTTTTTTGATTTGATCAATCCATATGCAATCTCAATTTGATTCTCATGCATCATGGGTATACCCATCGCACCAGCCACGGGTTTCCCATTAATTGTAATCCCGATTAAACATTGTACATTCTGTATCCGTCCTTCGACAAATTCACGTGTACCGTCCATTGGATCTATGAATATGATAATCTCATCTCCCTTGACACCTCGTACTTGATGTGATGTATCATTTTGTTCCTCATTAAACATATCCTTTCGTATAGGCTCAACATCCGGTCTAGGACAATTATAATTATCAAAATGTGTATTCATACATTCACTATATTGTGTATCAAAACTTTCATCACATTCCAAGTCAGTGGAATGATCATCCTCCTCTTCACCAACAATTTTAATCCGTCCGGCATCTATCTCCTTTTCATATATTTTTGTTATACATTCTATTATAACCTTTTGGGATGCTCCGTCGGCTTCTGTTAATGCTGATCGAGGATCATCTGCTATTTTGTAGAGTACTGAATCTAATATTTCGGTGGAGTGTAGTGATTTATGACGAACGTTGCGTATTACCTCACATCCTCTGCGGGCGGCATCGATACATGTTGATAGGAGTTGTGTTATGTTTATATCTGCATCGTTTACATCTTGGCCTGGTATGTCGCTGGTACTGGTAGCAGTTGTTAAGTCTATATCTGACATCTTCTATTGATATGATTGATATATTTTCATGAGCATTGCAATGATAATCTCAGTCTTGTTGCAAAATATTAAGCCCAAGACTTTGTTCAATAAGTCGTGATATGATGTATGTTGAAGTCTAATAATCAAACTTCATTCGTCTTTTGGCCATCAAGGTCTACTAAACGTCGTCTGCGTCTATCTAATTTGATGATGGGCACATCTGTTGAGCTATTCGGCGGTGCTTATCTGGTCAAGCAATAATGATCTAAAAAATTGGCTAGCGGGCGCTGGTCGGGAATTATAAGCCCATGGGCTTTTGCTCGTGCTTTACACTCGCCAAAATAAAAGTCTATGATTTTCTTGCGCTGGCAAAATTTCAGCTGCATACTATTATCTTCTCTCGTAATATCCTCAATAATCAAGCAGGATAAATATATATCTGCATAGTATCGTTGTAGAGGACGTGTAGAACAGTTTGGTGGAGTATAATAAATCACATCGGCTTATTAACAGAGTCACAGACCGACATAAAAATTTGACTTGCCCCTTCTCTCAGTCTCAACGCCAAACTGAATAACAACTTATTAGTACCCCAATAGTATACCATTACACCTACCAAACTATCAGCCATTGCATTCAGTGAGGGTATTACATATTTAAATCAGCTTAAGCTCATTGCTAGAGGCATAGATCGGTTATAAATAATCTGTGCATATCTTGTGCACTTGAAAAGTCATTGCAGTAAAAACCTATCCTAAACTTAAACAATAATGGACGGTAGGCCACCACCAGCCCCACCACCACAAGATAATACAACAACACCCAAACCAACAAGACGTTCACCAAATGAAGATCTAGCAGCACGAACAGCACCCCAACCATCTGGTCATCCCAATCCACCCCAAGCTAGTAGTCAACAACGTCAACCAACTGCAGGTAATAATAATCGATCACAACGTGAAAATTCCCAATCAGAAATGGAAGCATTTATACGACAATGGGGTGCCTCCACTAACGATATTAGTGACTTTAGTCTAAGTCCTGGATTGGGTGGTTGGGCTAGTACTTCTAGTGGGTTTGATTTAGTTGGTAGTAGAACTCAAAGTAGTATAATTAGGGCAGATCGTAGTGCTAGCTTTGATAATAATGAGAGTGATGCCAATAATAATGTTGGTAGGAGTAATACAAGTACAGCAGGAGGTGCAGCTGGTCAGCAGCCTAATAATGTACAAAGATGTGCAACCTTTGATAATGGCTCTCAGCATCATCGTCGTATATCCAGTACAGGAGATAATAATCGACAACAAACAATCTCATCTACTAACAACTCTACCTCAATACCACAACATTTATTTGATGGATTGGTATTAGGAGGTGCTACCGATGACAACGATCCAACGAACAATACAACAAATTCAACAATGGATAATATATTAAACGGTGGAATGTCAGCATTACACGACGCCGCTCGTATCACAGATTGGGATTCAGTCGCGGCATTATCAACATCAAATCCTGAAAGTGCAAAGTATGTCGGACCCGATGGATGGAACGCGTTACACCACGCCTGTGATCGTCGCTGTCCACACGTCGATGTCATTGACTTACTACTAAATGCACATCCCGAGGCTATAATACAAACGAATGATAAAGGATGGACACCACTCCATAGAGCATGTCGTAATAAAACATCGAAAGATGTTGTGAAATTATTATTAAATAAATATATAGAATTAGGGAATAGAGCAGCCAGTATGAGATGTAATGATGGACGTAGTGCATTACATTATGCTTTATTGTATGATGCACCGGAGGGTGTGGTGGATTTGTTATTGGCGGCTGATCCACAAGCTGTTTTAGATGAGGATAGGGATGGTGTTAGTCCATTGGGTACTGTTTGGGATAAGTATGCCAATACATTCGAGGGTCGGAGGATGTTACAAGTATTATTGAAACAATTTGATGGTGAGGGATGGGAATTGGGTAGTAGTAGTGCTGGTGGAAGTGGAAGTAGTAGTACACAGGATGTATATAATAGAGAACAATTGGAAGCACGACAACAGAAGAATCATAAGCAGGCATCAGAAGAGGAGACAGCTGAACGTATTAAGGCCGCTGAGAAGAGAGCACGGGATGCAATGGAGAAGACATCACCGGCATGTAAGGTATTACAAACGAATTGGAATAAGGCAAATACGTTATTGAGGGCATACTTTCGTTTTCCTCTGCAACAAGAAGAAGAAAGTACAGACGATGATGGTATCACCACTCCCAAATCTACAACAGCAGAAAATACAACAAAAACGACAACTACTAGAAAGAGGAAATGGAGAATATTACATGCTGTATCTTCCATCAAATGTCATCCAAAGTTATTTCTATTAGCAAGGGCGCTTCATCCGGAGCAGGCTTTGGAAATTGATGAGAATGATTTATATGCCAATGGCCGAGCTACTGGTGAAAGATCTTCATCGTCATTATCAGATCCTCAATCATCTCAATTATCAGAACGGACTGCTCTTCACTTTGCTGCAATGTCTCCACTGACAGGAAAAGAGGGAAGAAATGTAGTCAAGGTTCTACTTAAGTTGAACCCTAGCGCGGCTAGTCATGTTGATGGGTATGGTAGTCTACCTTTACACTTGATATGTGAGAATGTACGACGATTACACTGGACCAACTTTGGCCCATTGGATATATACAATACCTATCCGGAAGCAACTTCCTGTATCGATGGGAGTGGTAAGACTCCACTTCATTGTGCATCTGCCTCAAGTGGACAGTACATGTCCTTCTATCCTCGACCGGTATCGGCAGCTGGTCTTCCTGTTGTATCAGAGGAGGAGTCTGTCATACGAAACTTGGTAGAGGCTAATGGGACAGCTGCGTCGATTGCAGACAATACGGGTCGACTTCCACTGCACTATATTGCCGAGAGATTGGAGAATTGGTCCGCCGATGTACAGGCTGTACTCGATGCACATCCCAACGCGGCACAAACTCGAGCAGGTCCATCAACTTCGAATCAACTTCCACTGCACATGGCTGCGTCAAGTCCGGATGCTCGTCCTCCTTTAATCATGGGAATACTAGGAGCCAATCCTCGAGCAGCATCGATTGTAGACGGAAAGGGAAGATTACCACTACATCTTGTCGTAGACTCGGGACGGACAACATGGGATAATGGTATTGCCTCAATTTACATGGCATACACTCCTGCCATATCAAAGTTAGAGGAAAGTCCTCGTCGATGGACAATTCTACATGCAGCGGCCGCAAGTAAATCGGCAGGATGTGACTTAATCAAGGCAATCATCAGTTTGGCTAAGAATACCGCGTCAGTTCAAGATTCAGATGGAAGATATCCATTACATTTAGCTTGTGCATCTAATAGATCATGGGAGGATGGAGGCATGAAGGATATCTTTGATGCAGATCCCTCAGCGGCTTTATCTGAAGATGTACACGGTCTGCTTCCATTCCATATTGCTGCAATGAGAGGCTCAACGACACCGTCGGCAACAACGAATAGCAGTACTCCTTCTTCTGCTGCTGCCGTTGAATCAGAACAAGCGGATAATGACGATCTTGAATCACTAGAAGTGTTGTTTGTTCTGTTGAGATCTCAGCCAAGTATTGTTCAGCTATAGGATCCTTTTGGAATCAAACTTAACTTAACTCTATCTAATAGTATCTTCTACCTAATTTCAATTAATGTACACAACAAACTGGTGGTATATATGTACATTCTTCTCAACTGGGATCTCCAATTCCTCGTTCTCTAACGCTATTTATCTTCTGCATCATCCTTAATTGTCTCTGACACATCAATACCAACCTCTGAGAATATACTTGTCACGTCAAGCCCTTTCTCGTTTAGTATGGCCTGAAGTGCCACCATTTTTTCCTTTTGCTGTTTCTCTTGTAGCTTTTGAGCTGGTGTTTGGAATCCTCGAGTGATTCGGATTCCTGATATTCCACTGCTACTGCCAAGTGAGCCACTTTCTTGTCCTCTGAGCTTAGCCTTTGCCTTCTTCCTTGCTAGCATATACTTGGGTATGAAAATGGTAGTCTGAACTGTCATTGAGATTATGAACAGGAATGCAGATATAAGGATATTAAAAACCGTGGGCTGATCCCTGGTTACTACAGCAACCGGTACAGCAATGATAATTGCTTGCAGAATACTTGCTAGACATATACCGATCCATTTACTCTCAGAAAACTCATCACTTATTTGCCTCGCTCTAAATGCTTGAACGTTCGCGGCGATGAGAGTGAGGATGTTAATAGCAGCAAAGATTGATACCAGAACAGTACCTGTTACCCCATCTCCTTCAGACTGGCATGAACCATAACTTGATATCGGACTAGTATTTATTCGAACGAATACGTACGGGTCAGCTAAAGTCCAAGCCAATAGCAACGCTATATTGATCACGAGCAAGGCAACGAATGGCTTGATCACGTCTAGCACAGTTACTGTGATTCTTGTAAAGTTGGGTGCTTTGAAGACTTGAATAACTCGTTGCGTCTTGGCAAAGAGAGCGGCAAATACACAACTAAATCCACAACCAAATAACCACGGTATGGCCATGCACGATATATTGCAGCCCCTTTGACTCGCAATCTCATCATCAATACCAAGTGGAAAGATACTAGATGACATTAGAAGTGTCCCCACACAAATCAGCTGAAGAAAGATTGGCTGTGAGGCCTTCACTACTCTTGTCTTCCGATTTACAGTAACCCAAGCAGCAAATCCCAACGATGTTAGTATAACTAGTATGGCTAAACTCCAACCAAACCATCTTGCGTTGCCAATGTAATTGAAATCTTGTGGTGGAACATACACTCCTAAGTCTCTTTGGTAGTTCTCCAGAAGCGAGACAGATCCAATTGACCTATCATTGTCAAATTCTTCTACAATATTTCTCCACTCATTTGCAATCTCCTCTGCAACGGCTTGACGTTGAAATGCGTTGTCGGTATCACTAATCTCATTCCTATTGACACGTTGAAGATATGCATGGATCTTCTTATCAAGTATACCCAT
>Ga0214478_100338_pt1 | contig 27510 bp, 15 predicted proteins | sample M1_20Mar14CPVII9_2_FD_178001 | JGI IMG/M metagenome (GOLD analysis project Ga0214478, IMG submission 178001) | Marine eukaryotic communities from Monterey Bay, California, United States - M1_20Mar14CPVII9sort6BwellD7 | ecosystem: Environmental > Aquatic > Marine > Unclassified | place: USA... | reverse complement strand
GTAGCTCAAGCATTAAGAGATTACAAGAAGAAACATAAGAAGTTAATTGAACAATTACCAAAGATAAAGTTTGGAGTAGTTAATGAGACTACAGTGGATTATTGGTGTGATCTTACTAGAGAAAAGTTTGAAGAAATTACACAGTATGAAGAGAAAAGAAATAAAAAGTTTAAGAAGATGCAGAATGAAAGAACTTGCAAGAGATGTAACTGATGTGCTGTATATACATTAAATATAGTAATAAGTATTGCATTTAAAAAAAAACATCGATATATATATTTCCAATTAAACATGTTAATATAATTAAGAATGTAACATTATTTTGTACCATTCATCCCCCAATCAACATTGCATCGATTCTATACTTTCCTCCTGACTCAATTATTTCCTTGATACCCCTGACCAATTTCCCACTGGGTCTTATTAATTCTTGAAGAAAGAATCGATGGAAAGTTTTGTTGTTAGTTGTTGCAAACTGAGCATTCCATTGTTGAATATAGCCCTCTCTCGGATTCAGCATCTCACATTCCCGGTCAATTATGAAGTGGCCATTATACTATACTATTGTCTGGGGATTATTGTTGATCGTTTGTTATGTTTGAAGTTATATCATCATTACCATTATTAAATGATACAACTAAATAATATTGCAATATACATACCCCGGCTTAATCATTATATTAATAGTTCTAATCCATAAACACTGTATGCATCGCAATAGATCTCTTTTAATTGCAGTAAATAGAAGGATGCAGTTGCCGCGACGATCTAATTAAACTATTTGGCGGGGACTTCTATCTATCGTCGTCCTTTAGGGAATTGTGACTATTTTACTCCCTAACTCCATAACCGGGGGAAACACTATTTGGGGCCCTAACTTAAGCCCACCGCAGGTGCCCCCGGAGGGCTAGCGCGCTTGCGCGGCTAGTATACTTAAATTTGCGATTGTAATATGATGATTGGTACCTCTAACAACGATTGATACTCCCTATGAGGTATTCAAAGCGACGGTGAACTAAACCTATCATAATTAATAGATATTATAGGGAGCAACGACGGATATAAACACCGTAAATTAATAGATGGCCGATGGCAGCAATTGCTTAAGTTCAACATGATACGTAAATATGCTCTTTTTGAAGATGAATTGTTGTGATAATGACGATTGGTGAGACGTCAACGCATTATCGTCAGTAATAAAAACCAACTAATATTGATTTATATATCATAGATTGCCGATGGGTGTGATAGATATATCAGCAGCATGGCAAGCAACCCTTCCCCCATTGTTGTAATAATTCACGCGGCCGGGGCAATGTTTTTGCAAAGATACCACCAAAAAGATACCCATCTTAAAAATCAGACTGCAACTTTTCAACATACTTACAACCTCTTACAACATACATACAGACAGATAATAGTATCCCCAAACCCCTTATGAGTTTCCAACATTGTGAAAACTGAAAGATAATCTGTTGACTGTTTGTTATATCATATACATATTCTCTATGCTATACCATATTCTATATATGTATAGCTGTCGCCAATGGATGTTCTCCAGATATGATGTTATACAGGCAACATACATAGAGTTTCCAGCCTATTCTACCTACCTAGAGTTAGTACAGCGCACCATATCTAGAGATAGTCATCATGCAAGTTTTGATACGATCGCCAAAAATTTGAGCTCCATTTATCGGAGTGTCCAAAAAGATATGCATTCACCAGCTTATCACTACATACACAACTCCCCTTTGCAACCCTCTACCCGCCCAGAGATGACATCTTCAATACACGCCATTATTACAGTCTTCTTTGTCTTTGCAAATCTAACACAAGCATGGATAATATCATCGACAAATAGAAATGAGCCCTCGACGATAGACACAACTAGATCTTCTCGAACACTCATCTTCAACGGCACTACAATATATCAACTTGACAACGACAACCATGAATACACCATCTCATCAATTAATGATTTAGATACGAATCTTCGGTTACAAATGGCATTGCAAATGGCCCGAAATGCTGATATGAAATTTGGGTTGTGTACTCCTGAAAGCAGAAAAGCTTGGAGTGTAGTCGATGATATATATTCATCATCATCGAGTTGTCGAAAAGTAGAAGATAACGTTAAACGAGTTCTAGGCGAGGAGAAAAGCATATGGAGTACATTTGAACAACGGCAGCACCCGAAGAGGAGTGTGTAATTATGATGTGATACCTCGTCGTCATATCTTGTCGAAACTGTAGCTGTAGATTATTAGTTGCCAACTATTGGTAGCTCTTTTGTTCTTCCTCTAGTGAGTTTTTAATCATTAGAAGAAGAGAAGTTGTATGATAACTATCAAGATGCCTTTCATCTGAACTTTTACACCTAAAGATATCCAGGCTTCGTAGAAGGCTAGAGCTTATCTTGGGCGGCTAATTTTTGATTTGCATTTTGTTGTTGTTGTCTCACTTTATTGTAATTGGGAGTCTTTGATAACTAAATGGGAAATAACGATTGATATCATTTGATGTGTTAGATAGAGGTACAGATAGATGGCTAGAAGCCTGCAGCTGCCGCGTAACAATCAGAGCTCTACTTGGGCGGCTAATTTTTGATTTGCATTTTTTGTTGTTGTTGTCTCACTTTATTGTAATTGGGAGTCTTTGAATTTAAATGGGAATTGAGGATAGAGAATCTTATGTAGGACGATAGATTATTATGATGAGGTGTTAGATAGAGGTATCAGATGATAGATGACAAGAAGCCTGCAGCTGCCGCGTAACAATTATATCTCATAAGGATCCGAGCATTTGAGTATACTTGACTTTGGGTAATCTTTGTCTATTTGTTTTCAAATCATATGTGTACTAGTACAGTTGGCCGACCACATTGTCAATACAATACTTCAAAGATCTAGAACCTCTTATTTTATATAAGTAGGATGCCCTTTATCCAATCTTCTTACTCTTATTTATCCCTTCTGACATTATCAGTTCCCAAACACACCGACTTGCATTGTTTGGATCTTGTCTCTTCTCCTTCCATTCAATCATCATTAGTTCACCCAAACATAACTACCCTCAGTTAAAACTCAGTATACAAATACCCTAACCCTCCCAAACAAACCTCGTATATATTCATTTCCAGTCATTCATTCCTTCTAACGATCGGGATTACAAATTTCTTTAAATGTCTTACTAGCACTAAATGATGGACTGTATGATGACTTAATATCAATCTCTTCCCCCGTTGCTGGGTTACGACCCTTCCTAGCTGCCCGGTAGTTTAATTTAAAAGTACCAAATCCTGGAAGTGAGATTCGTTTCCCATCAGCTTGTGGTGGATGTGTGGGTATTGATTGATGGTGGTGTGTGCGTGAATATGAAATGATAAGTGAGCATAAGATATGAACATTTTAATAAAATGAGCACAAGATGTACTCAAACTCCTTCTCTCTCCCCTGTTCTCAACATCCCCTCACTACCCCCACACAAATACATAAAACAAATCCCTCAATAACTAATGATAACTCCATAATCTCATCTACCCCTCAAACAATACAAATACACAACTACTAACTTACCTACTTCCTGTTTAACGTTGTTGTGTTGGCATTATAAGTTTGATGAGACCATTGTATATTATAAAAAGAGAGATTGATGATGCGAATGTGAGCAAACATGACATATATTAGATACCAATAAAGTACATACATTAGACATCAAATAAAGATACCACAAATACATCAAACACACAAAACCACTTGTGCACATGATATGTTCAGCCCATAATAGTATAGTAATAGGTAACTCAACACAGCAACTTACCGTTGCAATAACATTTAATACAGCAGCTAATGCCAAATCACTCTCAGCCTTTGTCATACCAGTTTTCTCTGCCACTGCACTAACAAAATCAGCCTTCTTAAAGTTGACTACATCAGACCCATCCTTATTTTTAGCTGGTGCCTTCTTCTTGGCAGCTTTCTTCACTGCATATAGAGCCGAATGAGATGTAGATGTAGTCCGTGATGGAGCACTACCTTTTAGTAATTGCCTTTGTGTTCCTCTTGATGGATTGGTATTGGAGAATGAAGATACAGTTGTAGATAGTGCTAAGAAGACTGCTGCAATGCAAACTAGGAATGTCCGACAAATCATTATTATATTATTCTATATAATCACTACTATATGACGAAGTATATTATGTATTTAGTTCTATATGAATCTCAAAGATGATGGGATGAGTTGAATTGATGTTTGGCTCATATTGAGCCGTAGTTTTCCATCCAGTAAAAAAACTCTAGAGAGAGCCCGGCTGTCAGTCGAACCCACAACAGCAACAGAAACTGAAGACAATACATGTTGTAACTGTAGACTGTAACCTCTTCATCAACATGGTTACTATTGATGCAGAAACACGCCGCAAGGCTAATTTACGTGTACTACAACGTTTAGATTCAAACATAGTTGACCTCGCGATTACCGCAACTCATGTGGTACTTTATGAATACTCAACAGCAACCGCACAATGGGAAAAGAAGAATGTTGAAGGGTCACTCTTTGTTACTAAACGTTCTAATGCACCACGGTTTAAACTAATTATACTGAATCGATCATCAACTGAGAATTTGGAAGTACCAATTACTGCAACATTTCAAATGCAAGTGAAGGAGCCTTATATGATATTTAGAGATGGAACAGCAGCAGTGGGTGGTGGTATTAGTAGTGGGGCTAACGAGACTATACGAGGTATTTGGTTCCATGATGGTAAAGAACGTGATCAGATTGCATCCTACTTGGAACAGGTTGTTAAGAATCTAGGAAAGATTGAAGAAATGGAACGTAATCAACAACAACAAGCAACCAATAGTAAAAGTCAAAGAAATCCAAACATTAATGATACAATACGTAAAGATGCTGGTGCGGCGTTGTTATCAACACTTACACTTGGGTCAAACAATAACGAAGCTACATCTGCAGCTGCAGCTACCAGCTCTTCTCCTCCTAGTAATCAATCTGCGGCTACAAATCAACAATATAACACTTCTCCAGGACCTTCAACGCATCAAAATCTCGTTTTGGATAAAAAGAGTTTACAACTATCATTATTATCACTGATTCAAGATGATAGATTTCTGGATTTGATACATGCTCAATACTTGAAGGTAGTGCATACACGTGCAACACGATTGAAGCAACAGCAGCAGCAGCAACAACAACAACAGAAGGGTAATGGAGGTTCGTAGATTGTTTGGATGAGATTTTACCTGGAGTCTTAATTCAAAGTTTAAGAAGAGCTACTCTTGTATGACAGGTAATAGAGAATGTCTCTTTAACACACTTTGCATATTATGTAGTTGCATAATTGTTGTAACTTTGAAAGTTATGATTCATACCCCATCTATCCCCCCACTTTGAACTTTATTCCAATCTTTCATCTTCACCCAATCTTATCTTCAGCTAGAGGTTTAAATGTATATATTTAGAGAAAAATTGATATACAATCAATTCAGCATTTAACTAATACTCAGTTATCTTTTATCTGCTGCAATCCCCCATCTTACATTCCATTCCCCCTTTTCCTTAACGCCAATCACTACAATTTGTTTGTCATAATATATTGCCATCGATCAGGGTATTTCCTGCCAAAGAGTTAGCCACAGCCACCTCATCCACCCAAATTCTTCTTATTCCCTTTCATCTAATTTCTAATTCCACACCTCAAATTTCTCATTGTTAAATGGTTAATAATAAATTGATTTATTTTGCCATAGGATGAGCAGCAATATACTCAACAGCATCACCAACACTACCAATCCTATCAGCCTCGGCGTCGGGAATTTCAATTGCAAATTCATCCTCAATTGCCATAACAACTTCAACAGAATCTAATGAATCCAATCCTAAATCATCACCAAATTTTGATGTTGCGGCAACCTTGGATGGGTCAACTTTATCAAAATTCTTAATAACTGATAATACTCGTTCTTGTACTTCTGCTGGTGGTAAGAATGTCTGTATATTTTATTTACATTGATGTGTTGTATTTTTGAAATGTGTAGTAAGTATTAGTTGGAATGAATTTGTGAGTATTGGGTAGAGAAAAGTCAAAGTATATAAAAGGAAAATGTGTGCATATGATGTGTGGCTGAGTCAAGAGAATCTCCCATCCCAGATCTACCGCCTATTGATATACCCAAAATCTACTAAACACTACAAAGAAGTGCATACTGCAAAAATGACTCTACCGTCTAAATTCTACCAGCATATATACTCTATGCAAGCAAACAATATCTGAAACATACACATAACTCACACTTGCAAAAGATCGAACAGCAATCATTGATGGCTGTACTGCTGCTCTGGATGAAGTACCGACGGCAGCTCGTACTGCAAATCGTGATGATGTGGTGCGTAAGGCGGAGGAGAACATATTTGTAGATGATGATTAGAAGAGGATATTGCCAGAGTTAAACTTACTTAGACCGTAGGTAGACCTGCCAATAAATTATTGTTTTGATAAGCGGTCGAATTTTGGACCATCGTACGGAATTAAATATTATTGCGGACTTTTTGTCTGTTTGTTTGTTAGCTATTGTTGCGGCGAGTATGAGGTAAAGCAGAGAAGATGCTCTAAAGATAATAAAGGAGTAAGTTCCATTTACGATATGACAACAAACTGATACCATTTGATCTCCTTTTATCAACAACATAACTTATTATTATCTTAGCTTAGCAAGGCAATAAACAACGATGATGATAAACCCAAATGAAGGCAGTGATGATCATCCAGATGATGAGGGAGATACTAATGATCCATCTCCCCCCTCGATACATCGTTCTAACCGAACTTCAAATCCACTGCAACCTATTCAACAATTAAACAATAACACTGTGAACAATAATAATACCACAAGTACAAGTACAACATCAGAATCAATAGCATCAAAGCCACATGCATTCTCAGGTGCGACGCTCTCTCCCGATCATGCCTACAACCTATCAACTAATTTAGTATTACAATTAGCTTCGTCGTTGAGTATCCAAGCACAACATTCTGCGAATACAGCTGGTGTACTTAGTAGTGGTGAACGTATTAATATATTCAATGGTAGTGACTTAGTTGATGTATTAATTGGTACCTCGTGGAATAATACCAACAATAATAGTGTTGGTGGTGGTACAAGTGGTGGTTATAATAAGGGAAGTGTATTCAGATCAGCAAGTAGTTCAACAATTCAGGCTCCTGGTACACCAAAATCAAATCAACAATTGCCACTTCATATCTTGCAATTATTACAAACTGGTACTGCTTCCTCCAATCCCAATAATGTTAGTGGCGGGTCGTCAAGGGGAGGGGTACCATCCACACCAGGGACGGTATCAACACCGGGTACATCTGTTTCCTCTCATTCCAACAATACACCCACTGACCAACACCACAATCAACAAAATATAAATCCATTATCATTACTATCAACAATAGAAGCACTTGAATCCTACTCATCCTATCGGACACATTACACCACGTGGATTACCGAGGCTTGGAATATACTAAAATGGAGTGAACCCTCTGCGGCCTTATTTTGGGAAATGGCAACCATGTTCCATACATTATATGTAGCCAGTTTAACTGTTAGAGGTGGGGGGAGTGGTGCTGAAGTTCGTAATCGTGTTCTGGGTGTAAATAACACTGGAGTAGGGAGTAGCAGTAGTGTTGATGGTAGGAGTAGCGGGACAATCATGAAGAAACACAATCAAACTTCCTTAATTATGACACCAACTACTACATCTAGTTATATCCCTCCATTGTTGAGTTGTGGATCACAGTCGAGTATGGGTAGTGTACGGAGTGATGGACCATTATCATCGGTTGATGGACGGAATAGTAATAAGGCTCCTGATACTCCGTCATCGGCAACCTCACCGAGCCATCCATCATCTTCATCTTCAACTAGGAATAATAACAGTGGAGGAGCAATGAAGCCAGCACGACATTCAGCGAAAGAATTACCAGTTTGGTTAATTAGTATGTTCTTACTTGTACATTGTGAGATGGAGGCATTCTTACGCTGTACATCTGGTGAAGATGAACGTCGATTTAGTAGTAGTGAAACTCCTTCTAGTCCTACTTCTGGTGAAGGAAGTTCATCATTAGACTTTACGGCATTATTGCATCACAAGTCGTTAAGTCCACGTACACGATTGCATGCGGCGGGATCACATCAGAATAATGCCAACTGTGCAAGTTTCCTATTGAGTAATTTACGCAAATTTATTTTGCTTTGTGCAGTGCCACGGAATGTCGCGGCCTGTAAGGCTGTTGCTACCCTGGCTGCACGAGGAAGTGGCGTTGAGAATAGTAGGTCAAATGTACATCGATATTCAGGTGGTGGTAATAATATTGATATTAAGTCAATTGATCAACAGCATAGTGTTGAACATTCAACTATTGGTCTTGATATTGAATTACAGGAAAGTCCGCGTTTGTTGTGTTTTATCTTGTGTATTCGAGTGTTAGTGATTTGGGTACTTCGTTTGAACTTCATTTGCCTATTATTTGGATGCCTTTGCAAACTACATGTACTAACAGAAGTTAATCTCATCTCTATTCATTTTCATAAACTGTATGTAACGCGCATCTTCCAGATTGAGGAATTAGATCGATTACATTTGGTATTGCAGGCACCTAGTGGGGGGTCGGTAGACGAGCCACCAGTCGCAATTGGTGAACATATATTAAAGATATTGGCAATGGAAGAGATGGAGTCACGGCAGGGTAAGCCAGCCAATACTCCCATGTCTCATCGTTGGAACTTGATGCAGAATGGATTAATTACCGTGGCTGATGCTGAACGTATATTACGTAGATATTTAGAAGAGGAGTTAACAATGGCTGCCTTGGATGGGGATTGTGATAATACCTCGGATGATGTAACATCGAAGCTTTCCAAGTTGTCCATCGGCTGTGGTGGTCATCAACCAATTTCACCACCACGATCACGAGGTGTGTCTATTGCCGAATCTGAACACGGTAAGGATGACAACTATCTGAAGGAGTTGAGTTATCAAAAACTACGTTCCACGACTGTCCTTCTCGAGATTGGTAAGGATACGAATGGTGGAAGTGGTGGTGGTCGGGCATCACCCACCCATAGTACCGCAAATAGTACCGACGGGAAGTCATCTGTCGCATCAGGAAAGTCATCCGTGGCGTCAACATCATCAGCACACCAGAGTGGCAAAGCTCAAGAATCTGGACGTTTGCATGATTTACACATTGCCGATTGTTCCGATACAACATTCTACTTGCTTCAACCATTTGAGCATGCGACTATTGCGGCTTGTACCGATTGTACAATCGTCGTTGGGGCGGTTGCTGGGTTGTTACATGTTGTTGATTGTGAGCGAACCACAATTACTTCGGCGGCACGACGTCTCGTAGTGTCGAACTCGTTTGATGTGGTACATTATCTCTTCACGCCTAGTCCACCTTTGCTCGTGGGTGATAATCGTGGTTGTCAGTTTGCACCGTATAATACCTATTATGAAGGGTTGAGAGAAGACTTGTTGGCAACTGGCCTGGCTGCAGTTTTGAGAAGTGCTAGTGGCACTAGTAGTTCGAATGGGAGTGTTGCTGGTGATACTACTGCGAGTCCAGGAAGGGGGCATCAGCGGAGTGAAAGTCCTACATCTACATTGCCTACTTTACAGTGTGCAAGTAACAAGTGGAAGATTCCTGTTCGTAAGTGGCGTCAATGCTGTTGTGTATTGATTGAGTGGTTTCATTCACATCTTCAATATTAACTCACAAATGTTCCTCATTCATTGATATTTCTTAGAACTGTGCAAGATTGAGGTGCCTCAGCTACCAAACATTCAAACACCAGGCTCTCCTGGTAATCTTGATTCATCCGGTAGTCTCTCTCCTGGAGCAGACGACCGTGCTTTAGGTGGATCTGTGGACGTATCTATGAAAACTCCCGTTCTTCTCCCATCATCTGAGTTTGATGTACTACTCGTACCAGTCGAGAGTGAAGACGCTCGTATTCGCCGTCGACTACTGAGAGAATCACAACAAGCTGAAGCTGCTGTCCTTACTAGTGAGGAAGAGAAAGCAGTGGCTGATAAGGAAGATGATGAAGTTGGCGGTGAAAGTACTACAGTTCATAGTACGACATCCAGCCTAACAGGCGAGCATCGTGAGAGCAAGGCAGCTCGAGTGCTTCCCGAAAGTGATTACTGCCGTATCCTAGCAGACCTACTAACACTCTCTCCTTTCCACATGCCGCATGAATATGAACGACGTGTGATCACCAAAGCTGAGCGTGTTCGGGGGTTACAACAGGCAATGCAAGAGTTAAGTGATGAACAGAGAACAAGTTTGCAGGATGAGATCAATAGAGGATTCGACGACTTCCTGGTAACAAGTGGTAATCTGAGACAGGTGTTGGATTTAGTACATTTAGAAAAGGGTGTAGATGCTTAAAGTTTGAGAAGAGCGTGTGGATGATATATAGGAGTAGGTCTGTTTGTGTTACTCGGTAAAGAGAACTAAACACTCCTTTGTTAACATTCCGCAAACTATGTAACTCGGTAAATCGCCAAAATGAAGATGCGACTCGTGTGGTAATCATTGCTTAGTCTATTCGGCAAAAGGTTTGCGGCAATGAAGAGATATGATATACCATTTACATAATAGACAGTAGTAGTGTTGGTATTCTTATTAATTTATCAATATATAACAACAACAAAGTTCACCTTAATCAGGATATCAAAAGGATACCCTTTGCAACCTAACATTGATTGTATTTGTCATGATGGCGAACAATCAATTATATGCACCTGATTTACCTTGTCCTTGTATACCCATCAACCCAGCATTATTGTGTGGAGAAGAATGGAGACGTGAAAGCGAAGATGACGATGGCCCGATAACGTTTTACATAAAACTTTCTCATCAACACGATAGACTAAACTTTAGTTGCAGAGATAAATCATCTGGTGTATTACTCCCGACAGAACCATCGTTATCAGATTGCAAAGAAGAAGATGAGTGTGAAGATAATAGAAATGATCCATTCTTCTTTGCACAAGGGTTGTGAGTACTTTGTTGACCATATAATAATTCATGTTTTGTTTGATGTGCAAGATCTTACTCTTATTTCTACTCACACATATTATATGGTAGCTATCTTGAGGCGAAGACAGGATTTCAACCATGGCCGGGAGCAAGATTAATGGTGGAAGCGTTTGCATGTGAAATGAAGAATGATAGAATAGAACAATGGCAAACTAAACTGAGAAACAAAGACTTGAATGTATTAGAACTAGGAGGTGGAATTGCAGTAGTTGGCACATGTCTAGCGGCTCTAGGAGCAAGAGTTACAATAACAGACTTGCCAGTATTAGTTGATCATGGTATAGTACCCAACTTAAGAAGGAATGCTAGGACAGCAAATGACACTGACTCAAATGAGCAGGACTACCTGCAAATTGGAGAAGGATATGCCCGAGCAACTGTACTCGACTGGCTGAAGCCAATCTCAGAGCATTTATCCAAAGAAGCAATCTCTTCCTTTGATGTTATTATTGGATGCGATTGCTTGTTTCTTGATAAACTTGTTGACCCTTTTTTGAATATGATATCAGATCTGTTTGACCAATCAACAAAGAGACCGACGTTGTTGTTTACATACCAGCGAAGGAATATGAAAGGGGTCTTTAGTACGTTAGAAAGTCTACTAAAAAGAATCGAAAGTAGAGGTTGGAGTGTAGATTGTTTGGCCTGGAGAAGTATATCAGTTGAGGGAGATGGACGACACGACCTGTATTTATTCGAGGCTAGAAGATAACAAATACCGAGTAACTAAAACACGACTTCATAATCATCGTATAGATGTTTTACTAGTATACAGATACAGTCAATCATTTCCTATCTAGTTTTCTTCTCCCTTCTTTGATCAAACATATTACAACTGTACACATTATACAGAATGCATGTGGTTGGACTCGGGCGAAAGACAATTGGCAATAATATGAATCATGTTGTTAGGAAGTAGCTTGGCAAAACTATACATCTTTGATCATTCTTATCGTCAACCTCTCAACCAAAGCATGGGTTTCGATAGTATTCTAACAGTATGGCTTGTACCAAGAATGCAAAGTACAATACAAACATCATCCCTCCCAATGTCCGAGTCATTTTCCAACCCTGGCAATGAACTATTGCTATTATTGCCACAAGCATTCCGATCAAGACAAATATTGATATCCATATTCCTTGAGCTTGTATCTGCAGAAACAGTTTATATGCGCAATATAAGATAGTTGCAATGAGAAAGATGCATTTCATACTTATGATATTTTCAAGCAAACAAAAGAACAGAATAATACCCACCACCACAGATCTTTGTTTCACTAGAGAAAAGCACAACCACGGAAGCGGCAGGCCCACGAGGATATCAAATATATTACTGCCGATGGAGCTTGAAACAGCCATGTCACCCTCACCCATCCTAGCCACAATAACACTCGATAACAAGTCAGGGACTGATGTACCAGCCGCAAGTATTGTATATCCCATCACCACTGATGGTACACCGATGGTATTTCCTAATATCTCTACCCAATCTACCATTAAATAGGAAAATATTCCAATCCACACAATTGATAGTATAAATGAGACATAGCACCATTTGCCTAGTCCCGGCCGCCGTACATCAGGAACGGTAAACGTCAGGCAGGCCACGAGAGGTAGAACCAGAAGGTACTTCATCCAAGCAAATATCCCCTCGCCCCGCGGAGGTGTTAGTGCAGCACAAACTCCCTCTGCGGCTTCTTCCATTTCTTTCTCAATTTTAGCTTGCTGCTTAGTATATATAATGGAGTGGACATACCAATCGGTAAATTCCTCATACGTTATTTCCTCAGTGGATCCACTCTTGTACATGGATTTGATGGCGTCATCAACATCCTCTTCAGTAACAGACGGTTCTAGTGTGCGGAGGAGTTGTCTCACCTCATCTCGGTCAATTGTACCCGATTTATCTACATCAAATGTATCAAATATGGGTTTCACTTTCGATAAGATGCGCTCCTCGGATTTGACATACCATTTTGAGAATTCCTCCTCACATATCTGAGTGAAATTTTGTTGGGGTTGTTTATTGAAACAAAAAAAATGAGACACATGGGACAAACAGATATAAACAAGTTCAATATTTCCACTCACCGTTCCATTGCCATCTAAGTCAAGACTAGTAAATACTGCATCTAATTCCTCCCCGCTAAGATCATGTCCCAACTTACAAAACAAGTGACCCAATTCTGACTTATCAATACTTCCATCGCCATTAACATCAATCTGTCGAAATACTTGATCAACATCTCCTTGAATTTTGGCAACAATACCAACGCCTCCCTTCTCCTCATACGATTCTGGATGGAGTAACATTTTGAGAACGCCCGCACGGAAAGTTCCCGGCCAACGAAAGTCCGTTTGACTATGTCCGCTACCCTTTTGTATGCTAGCACAAGGATCAGCAATGATTTGAATCGACCTAGTACTAGCAGTCTTCCGCGGAGAATTCTGTTTCGGTGTTGCCGAATCCACGAAATCATCACTACTAGCTGGGCTGTGTTCTCCTCCTCCATTCTTGGGAGTGGTAGATGTGTTTGCTGTAGTCGTCGTTGATGTAAGCCCGCTGCCATTCATTGCAGCTGCCTCCGACATATTCGCACCATTCTCAGTCTGCAACGCAAGTGAGTGAAGACCGTCCGCAATATCTCCCTCTTCGTTCTCCATGGCCGTATCCTCGCTCTCGCCTCCCAATACCAATTCCTTCCCTGTTAACTTTTTGTACAATCTTCGATTAAAGTACATTAATACCACATACCCAACGTACATGGCAAGTAATATCACAGACTCCCACCACGCAACCTTTCCTTTACTAAGCACGCCCGCCAATAAACTTAATACGATAAGTCCAACGGCATAGTACGAACAATCACGAAATAACGGCCACCAAGTTAATGTCAAAACATCCTTTGACAATATCGAACACATCCCAATAACAAACAAAACGTTAAATACCGCACTCCCCACAATCGTACCAATACCAATATCACTTTCCTGGAATGTACCCACAAAGTTTGTAAATAATTCAGGTGCACTACCCCCCGCGGCCATTAATGTGGCACCTGCCACATCCATACTTAAATTGAGATGATGCTCGCAACTAATTTCTTCCAATGCTGGGACGAAGAATTCATCACAGACGATTGCCAATGCTAGGAACATGTAGAGCGTGCCAATGGCGTAAAATACTGCGAGCCATGTTGGATTAGCCTTGTCATCAAGTCCGGGACAATCCTCTGCTGTGTCTGCACCCAATGGGGTTGCCAATGTGGATGACTGGGGCTCATTAACCTCCTCACTGTTTTCATCAGCAGTAGTAGTATTATCCTCTTCTTCTCCTTGTAAAATACGCGTAATTCTCTTGCCATTTAATAATTGTTGCTGTTGATGGCTTATTGTATTTTCCAAATTATAATCAACCCCAATACCATTTCTTAAACGTTGCGAGGCGTCACTATTGTTATCAATCCTCGTCCCCAATCCGGCATCATTATTACCAAAATGATTATACAATGCATACCCACCCAATAATAATACTAATGACGCACTACGGAATATAGCTCTTAATGTATGTTTTCGTTTATACTGTTTACGTTTTGTTAATAATTGTTGGTGTTGTTGTTTGTTATTGCCTCTCTCGCAAACCCCACTAACAACGTAGCCGTCATTTTCACTATTATCTTCGTCGACGGCCATGCCGTTGCTTATATGTAGTGGACTGTTACTACATCCACCACCAGCAACAGCAGTATTGCAATTATTTAGGGCTGTAACTTCTCCTTCTATTATATCGTTTGGTGTTGTTGTAATTTTCATTCTTTTTCTATGGTACTTTGCCGAGGTACTTAAGTACTATAAATAACTCTCTCTCTCTCTACTCGATAACAGGCAGAGTCGTGCCCCTATGTGTTGTATGGTATATACAATTGAGGCTGATGGCTATTTGTTATTTTTGTGTCTTTCAATTGCAAAGAGTTAGTATCAGCCTAACTTGCTTACTGTTTTCACACCAATCAAATCCTACACGCGATTAATCAATCAATTTCAATTCATCTATTAATCAATTAATTAATATATCCTTGTGCTAGAATTAACCTACGATGAGCCCTTACTGCTTCCATAAATAAGTAAAGGGGCAGGGTCTTGCTTTTTTTACTTCGGACGGAAGGCTGAAGGCTAGAATGTCCTCTCCTTAGAAGTTTAGGTTTGAGCTTTTTATTTATCGTACACATTTAGGTACACCTCAAACTCTTCCTCTGCAAAGAGCTGATGTTGTTGCCTCATAACATGCTACTCATATACTGCGGGATATCCGCATTATTGACTTACAATTGCAATGTTGTATCTGCTTTTATATCGCCGTCGTCATCGATGTCTAGTAGAAGCTGTAGTATAGATACGAATGCAATAAAAACTTTCTCAAATTTTCCTCTACTCCAACAACAACCAACAATCACTACTCTTAAATCACAATCTAATGATAATGTAATAGAAGAAACACAAACGTATACATGTTGGAATCCCAACTTACGGAAACAACTAGCAGCAATTTCCTCACTCGGGATATTAGAAACTGCATATTTAACATATGATAAAATACAATATACATCCTCTAATGGACAAACTACATCATCACTTGTGAATGCATTATGTTCTGATAAAGCATCTTCATGTAATGATGTATTACATGGACCATACGCGTCAATACATTTAGGTAGTTCAATTGAGATACCATTATCTGCATTGGGTATGGCTGCTTATACAATTATCTTTGTATTATCTATCCTTCCATTACTGTTAAACTCGAATGATAATGATATACAAACCAATAATAATGTTAATGGTGATACTATTAATGGAGAAGTAAAAGTTTTAGATGGTGATAATCGAATTGCATTGCTGGGAGGTACTACACTCATGGCATCATTTTCAATCTACCTTGTATCATTATTGCTTGGCGTATTACATGCCAATTGTTTATTCTGCTTTGTATCGGCAGGATTATCAATTACCATGGCTAGTTTATGTTGGTTTAGTGGGATGCTACCCACTGCAGATTGGATCGATGGGAGTTTATTATTTACAGATGAAGTTCGATTCCTAAGAAGGAGAGGCTTTACTCTTAGTGCATCAGCTGTTGGTGTCTCGACTGTTGCGGCCCTTGGTTTGTTTTTGAGTGTATCTGATGGTAGTTTTGATTCATCGTCTGGTGCATCATCATACTCTGCATCAACTTCTGTTGGAAGTTCTGGTACATTATTGGCATCAACTGGTAGCAGCTCAGCTCAACCTCCTACCTTTACTGATAATAAGCCACCTCGTATAACTACAAAATCGTCAACAGCAGCACTTGCCCTTGCATCTGATTTGAAAGCTTTAGATTCACGCATGTTTGGTGCATTTTGGTGTTCTCATTGTTACGACCAGAAACAAGCTTTCGGGTATGAGGCAATGCAAACTATACCATACGTCGAATGTGATAGGGAAGGATATAATAATAAAAGGGAAATGTGTAAAGAAAAGGAGTTGCCGGGATATCCTACATGGGAAATTGGTGGGGAGTTATTCCCAGGAGAGAAGAGCTTAGATGAGTTAAGGGAGATTGTCGATGATATCAGCAAGAAGTAAATTGAGTGGGGGTGTAATGTCAAGTCATTATATTAGTTATCTTAACACCAATAAACTTGACACTAATGCTTTCCACAAACACACACATCTAATTGAGTACAGCACTCTTGACACCACGTTAGTCAAGACAGATAATATCTTCGGATTTCACGCTTTCTGGTAATATAGTAGTATTTCGGTGACCATTATTTGCATTCCTGATTGCTGCTCTACCATTACGTATTGGGGACAGAGGTTTGAATTCTAAAGATTGTGAAGTTGGATTGTATGAAGCCAGACCATTATTACATCCACCATTCGCTCCGTCTTCAGTATTCAATATGGATCCTCGCTCTAAATCTGATGGTGCATCCATATCAGCAGCTTCTCTCCTTTCCAGATACTCCTGAGCATCGTCATGCTCAAAGCAACCCTGGGAGATGCGAAATTAGGGAGAGGTAATATAAATTTTCTGTTAGTACATGTGAATGGTTGTAAAGGAATAAAAAATAATGTCAAATGAAGTATCGATACTTCATGTCAACCACACGAATATACATGATAAAGAAGTACACGCGGACTTTCCTGGAGGGCAATTGAATAGATTTTATTATCATACGCCCTAGCAGTCATCCATCCCTCAACATCGCCTCTACAAGTTGGACAAGTGCCTTTGCGTTGGGCTTTAAACCCCCTAGTGCTTCTTGCTCCCTGATTATTTTCTTCGGCAGCCTTTAGTTGGTTGTTACTGCAGTCCTGACAAAAGGCATGACCACTGTTTCACAGTTTAGTAAGAAAAGAGATGCTAACTTTTGTTAGTCCTGTGGCTCGCAAAGGAAATCAAAATCACATGATAAATAACACAAACACGGACTTTCCATGGATAGGCGAATGTGCTTTTTACTAATATCTCCATGCACATGGCGCACATACATTCAGCAATCATATCATCGTGTGCACGTTTACGTAATTTATCGCGTTCTGTAGGCAACTCTTCCTTAACTATTTCCTTTTCGTTATTGACAGTTGTTTTCTCCTTCTTTGTTGGTGTGTTGAGCTTGCGCTTCTTTGGACTTTGCTTCTTTGGACTTTGCTTCTTTGGAGACTTCTTTTTATCACCATCTTGATATAACTTGATTTGGTACGATAGTCCTGTCACACCAAATAAACTTAGGATTGATCCATCTTGGATTTCTATTTCTCGTCCCAATGGTGCTGTTATTAATTGACCGTCAAGCCAAACATAATGATCACCAGCTGATTTTCTCATCCCTAAAGAAGCAATGGCCTTATCATTGTTCCCACTTTTAGGAGATGGCTTTTTATTATGATCATCAACTGATGTATCACTTTTCAATTTCCCATTATCAGACGAGTCCAACAGATCAACAACTACCTTACCCCCTTCTATTGGTTTATGCAGTGATACTTCACAGAGTGCTCTTGAGATCTTAGTCCACTGATCGATTCCTGTCCTTTCATTTCTCCCTAAAGGAACTCTAGCCGCTATTGACCCATCTTCATATTCCTTTGAATATATTACTTCATTATTTTCATCACGGACAGGAATTTCATCATCAACCAATTCAATAACATTGCTCTCTTTAGGTAATATGAGTGTAATTGTTTTTCGTGGTCTTTTATACGCTTGCTCAGCTTTCTCAAGTTCTGCCGTGGGTAATTTAGCAAAGCCTTGATCTTGTTCAATCTTTTGAGGATATTTACCACTATCCTTGAGAAGTTTACGACTCTCGCTGTTAGATAGAGGAAGAAGTACAAGTTTAGCCGTCATAATATTGTGTATTATTGTGATGCTATACGTTCTTTCTGAAATATTCCCTAGCTATTGCTCTGAATAATGCTTCTGATATTATTATTATGGTTTCGTTGTTGTACCTATGCTATTTTGTTGTTTCGTTGTTTGGTATAGTTATTAAGTGGTATGTTTTAATTGTATACTTAAATTAATATATAGTAGAGAACTGACTTTCCAGTAACCTATTCCTTGACCAATGCCGCACAATAACAAACACCACTACGTAATAACCAATCACCATTCAACAACAAATAAATGCCCATATATAATAATGAGGACCGTGGCCGGTATCCTAATCAAATTATTTAAGGTATCTAAGACCCGTTCTGTCAATGATAATTTTTGCCTAATTTTAGCGTAATTTTTGCCTAATTTTGGTCTGCCTGTCTTCCAAAAAAATTATGAAAAAATTATGCTTGAAAACCTCCTCGAAATGCAAGAAACGGCAAGGGGGTTTTGAAGCATAATTTTTGCCTAATTTACGGTATCTTTGCCTTTGCAACAACAAAATTATTGCTATTGCAGCTCCTCTGCTACGACCTATCTAGCGGCGGCCATGGTATGAGTCTCTAGACAACCTGGTCAGCATCATCATCTAAAGGTAGTTATCTAAATGATCCGCAATCCCTATTGTCTAAATCTATCTGTAGCCTATGAAATGCAAATACTTCTACAGCCTACCCAAAACTGAATTTTGTTGTTGTTGCTATCAACAATGGTGGAATACTTGGCCTATGTGGTAGGGAGTACCTATCCTACCTTATTACCGGAGATCTAACTAGTTGGGTAAACATCTCCTAATATAACAGATGCTGGAATATACTATATCATTAGTTTTATCTATATTATTAGTAGATGAACAATTGCAATAACTTTTCAAAACTCATCATCTTGCTAGTGGTGTAGCAGCCAATATACCTTGCCAAACAATCTAACCAGGCCGCCCTATTGTACTTTGATACCTAAATATTAAGTATCATCCTCAACAATACCACTACTACCATTGGTTGATCATATAATCATGCTAGCAACATAAGAGAGTGGTGCCACGTTAAAACAATTTTTCTACTTTGGGCAGCTATTGTGCGACCTACATCGCCGCCGACCACATAATCTTCACATCTAATGTAAGCAGACTAATGTTCTCTATCATCTCCTATATCCTTGGGAGCGTAGAACATCGTATGGCCGCGGCCGTCGACGAGGAGTAGCGTAGGGGAGGTGCCGTTGTACTTAAAAATTATGAAAAAATTATGGAGAAGTCAAAAAGCAGTCTGTCAATAATCGGCGCTCAAGCCTAATTTTTACTACGGACAGACGTAAATTAGGCAAAAATTAGGATGAAAATTAGGCAAAAATTATCATTGACAGAATGGGTCTAATACAACACTATCTCTCATCTCTCATAAAAAACTAAACACCCACAACTTCATATCATGCATTGCAATGAGAGGAAGTAGAATACCATGTCTTCTCCTAGTAATACCCATAAACAGGAAATCCCTCCACCCCCTGAAGGCCAACATGGTGGTGTCTATCATCAACATCCGCCGCCGCCGCCAAGATATCAACAGATATCAGCAGCTCAACAACATCAACAACATCAACATCAACCCGTTCAATATTATGCAGCATATCATCAACCTCCACTGTATCATGTACCTCATGGAGAGAGCACTGGTAATGTAGAAACAAGACTTGATGCGACCGCTCGAGAGCATCATGTTCCTCATCAGATCCCAGCAGGACAAGAAGTGAGGTACTATGTTCCACAACCTTCAGCTCATCATCAACAACAATACCATACTCCCCAAAGTCAAATTGCATATCAATATGATCCAAATACAATGGCACATCAACCATATCATCCACCACAATCAGATGCATATCCTCCACATCCCCAACAATATCAACTGCAGCCTGTTGTTCAATATCAAGCAGAAGTGCCACCACCACAACAACAACAATATCCTCCTCAACCAAGAGAAGAACCACAACAACAACATAATCAGCAGCAGCAAGCCAGTTTTGTTATTAGGGAATCTGCTGCTTGTAATAATAAAGTTCAAGAAGAGAATGCCAAGGAAGAAGATGCTGTTGGAAATCAAATGCTCCGGGAGGAGCCGGGAAAGACTGTGATTCAGCCAAATATGCAACCAAATATTGTTAATGCAACTAGAAAGAGGAAACTGCAAGAAGATAATTCTATACCAACTACTGAGAAGAATACAAAGGAGACAGTGTCCAAATATGAGCAAGAAGTAAATCAACAAGCAGGAGCTCAAGTTACTACCACAGAAGACGAAGCATCTGACGATAATGAAAAGTTCCCATTTAATAGCATCATGACCACATTACAAACATATCAAGCTCAACATCATTCTCTATCGATACCCAAATCTGATCCGGTATTTACAAAGATTATGCATGACTTAGTGATGAATGGAATTGAAGAAGAATCTGATGCTTTATGGGAATCTTACTTTATAAAGCTCAAAGACTACAATGATCGAGCAGGAGATTGCGATTTACCAGTAACTGATGAAACGCTAGGTCAATGGGTTGAGCTACAGCGCAAGTTATATGCCAAGTTCCATCCTACTCCTACTTCAGATGCTAATGATGATGCCAACAATGTTCAACAACTAAATCCAGAACGATATACCACCCGCTTCAATCGACTATCTAGTATTGGTTTTGAGTTTACGACACCGCTATGGGATATAAGATACAACGAACTACTAGAGTACAAAGCTCAACATAATAATGTCACTCCACCAGTTGACTATCCAAAGCTTGGCATCTGGGTATTAAATCAAAGATTCAACCTCAAGGGTATGAGTAAGGAACGTGTAGCGGCTTTGGATGCGGTAGGCTTTCTATGGAATCATAATAACCAGAATCGAAGACAAGATAAGTGGGATAAAAAGTATGCAGAACTACTTGAGTATAAGAAGCAGAATGGTGATTGTAATGTTCCCGCAACATACAGGCACTCACCACTTGGTACATGGGTAAGTAAACAGCGTGAAGAGATGAAGAAACTCAAGGATAAGAAGTCATCTCAACTAGACTTGTACAGGATTAACAAGTTGAATGAGATTAATTTTCAGTGGAGTCTCCAGAATTATAGTGTTGTTTCGTTTGATGAGCGTCTTGAGGCTTTAAAGAAATTCAAGGAAAAGCATGGTCATGTGAAAATACCTCGTAACCATCCCGATTGGGGCAACTGGCCAAATCATATCCGAAATCAGTACAAAAACTATCTTGCCGGGAGGAAAGCAAAGATATCTAAAGAAAAAGTGGAGGCGTTGCTTGCAATTGGCTTTCTCGAGCCATCACCGCAGAATGAACCAGGGGCTGTATGACATTATGACTGCTGGTGTTATTCAATTCATAGCCATATATTATAATATGCATGTTCATTGAAACGAATATTTACTTGATTACTTTACTCATACATACACTATCACCTAAGATTGTTCACACGTTGATATGGCTGATGATAAACATGCCTGGAAGTTTGATCCCTCTTTGTTAAGCGGACTCTGCTTTAAATATTGCAAAAGAAAGACTGAGAGAGACTCTCTCAGTTCACTAAGGTCCTCTTTCTTTGTCGTTTGAACATTATTGTTGTCATCTTCATTATCATCATCTGAATCAAAGGCACTAATCTTCCTCTTCTTCCTCTTCTTCTTGACTGCCGTTGAATTAGTCTGCTCCGCAATTCCATGAGCAAAAATCTGTACTACATCGTCGACATCACATGATTCAAACAGAGTTGTCATGAAGATACTTAGAAAGAGGATTATCATCTCTGACATATCACTTGGTGAGAGGTCAATCCGTTTCAACACGCCAATTGTCAAGCACTTGTCGCTTGAACCAATCAAATGAGCCAATAACTTGGCTAGATTGGCAATCTTTCGTACTGAGTATGTGTCAATCATCTTGAAAACATCATAAAAGGTGAGCATTAGAGTAAACCTTGACTTTCCCTGATATTCACAGCATCTTGTGGCTAGAAAGGCATAGTATGGATTATATGCTTTCTCTTCGCCACAGCAATGCACTATGACACGGATGACATCTCGTTCAGCTTTTGGCTTGAGATTTCCTGATCGGATGAGCTTTTCAAAGGCATCATTACAGTCCGTACTACCCATAATGATACAGAAGATAGATCGACGTGCGTCAGTGTTCATACGCTGGGATGAGGCTAGGGCTAGGAGACTGTCCTCCTCCTTGTTGGATGACTTCTTGGATGAAGATTTACTACAATTACCTCCTGTTGTCCCTTCGTACTCATCTTCTTCTAGAGTACTCTTGTTGTCAGACAACTGCTCATGATGTTGATTGCCTACCCAAGAAGCACCGACTAGCCACCAACGGCCTTTTGTCTCGGCTTGTAGTATATCCTGAAGTGTTACTCTGAGACATGATCCACTCTTCTTACCTGCCAATAGTTGTGATGCCGATGTCTTGACTCTACCAACACACTTTTTGATTGCATTCGTCTTCTCGCGAAGTACTACATCTTGCTTCCTTGGTTTGTTATTCTTCAATTCAGTAATGGTATCAACCATGTACTGAATCCGTGATGTATCAGCAGCTGCTGAATCATCATCGTCGTTGGAAATTGCCTTTTGTGCACGATTCTTGACTAATAGAACAATCTCTTTCAACGCTGATGGATCGTCTGATCTCAGTTGCTGTCCACAGTGACTCAATACAAGTAATAGAGACTCAACATCAATCTCAGTAAAGTTTGCAATAAAGTCTCGAATGAGATCATAAATGAGTGAGCAGTGAATAACTCCATAGTTGTACAGGTAGCATACAATCAATAAAAGATTGGAAGCCTCCTTATTGATCAACTCATTCTCTTGTGCATTTTCTCCCTCACTGTTTGATTTGGAACGACCCTTCTTTAGTGAGTTGAACAACTTTGTAATTGACAATTCAACTAGATTCCCACCAAGTTGAATGCTGTCCCCTCCCAACCAATGCACCCCTGCCATCGAACCGATATATAATGGTATTAAACCACTCATTATCATATATGGTGGACAACATGCACTTTGTATATTCTTCCATAAACAGTCATTAACATCATGGAATGGATAGGTGGCGTATAGTTTGGAGAGAGATTTGGATACCGATTCAAGTGTTTGAATAGATAGACGATTGAGTATGTTGTTTAATTGTCTTTGAATATGTTGGATTGTTTCAGGGTCAGCTGTAATGGTTGGCACCTTGTTGCTTGATTCATCATCATTGTCGTCATCTTCAGCAGTAGTTGTTGCAGTCTCTTGCTTCTTGCGCAAATGTGGAGGAATGTATTTGGTTGGTTTCTTACTATCATTTTGTGTAGAATCAATCTTGTTACCATATATATCTTCTCCCGATGTCGGTCGGTATGTCAAGGATGCATCATGATCAGCAGTATCCTCTAGCTCTTCTTCTTCTTCCGAGTCCTCGGAACTATCTGATTCATTATCTTCTGATTCACTTGCATCCTGAGCGCCGTCGCTGGCATCACTGTCATCAGAGTCCATTGACCGATCATACTGTTGATCATCTTTATTATGAACAACATCACCCAACTTGTCCAACCCATCCAAGAAATCACCAAAATCATCACCCATATCCCTTGCAAATTCCTTCTTTAACTTCTTCTTCGACTTGGTCGATTCTGCCAGTCCTAGTTTCTCTTCTAAAGCAGCAATCTCGGCATCATCATTCCGTAATGCCAATGCCATTTCTTCATCTAAATTTGCATATGGATCTTCTTGTAATTTCAATTGTGGTACTATTGAAGAAGAAGATTTGTCAGAGTCATATGATGGTTTTGTATTGCTGTCTTCTTCACTTGCTTTGCTACTTGCACTGTCATCACTGCCATCGCTACTACTATCATCCTCCTCTTCCTCATTATCATTATCATCATTACCAACACATCGATCAACTAAATTATCCAAATCCATTAAGAAATCACCAAAGTCATTACCAAATCCTTCATTCTTACTATATTCTCTATTTAACAACTCTTTATTAGACTTTTTGGAAGACTTCTTTTTGTTATTAATACCTAAGTTTGATTCAAGATATGATATCTCTACATCATCGGCATGTATTGATATTGCTGTTTCATCATCTAAGTTATTGTAATATTTTGATAATTTATTATTATTGTTAGTGTTGTAGTATTCATCATTACTGTCACTATCATTCATCTTCTTCTTCTTTAAACCAATTGGGATATGATTCTTAACTGATGGTATAGTCTTTACTTGTACATTATTTGATATTTTAACACGCTTGTTGTTACTGTTATTAGCATCGGTAGTGTTGTCAAGTTCTCTCTTTACTACTACATAACTACTATAATTTATTGATCCCTTGTTATGTTTTGCAGTAGACAAAGATTGATGCTTCTTCTTCTTTGCAAGAGTACGTAACTCCTTACGACGGGCTTTGCGATTGGTTGCCTCAACAACAACAGCAGTAGATCCTTCTTTTCTTCGAGATTTGCTCTTCTTCATCTTATGTTCCACCTACTTACCGCATTACCATATCTATATCTATTATCTATTACTAACTATCTCTAATTTGATTGGTCCACGATTAACCGTATCTTCGTGAGTCGTATCCTCGTCATTGCAATGTATCCTATAATTGCTCAAGCAATCAATCTAAGATGATAGGATATAGGATATGATGAGGGGAATTGGGGAGGTTGCCTGAGTAATATGCACTCTTGGATAATAATGTGATGTCAACAAATGCCTGGTTAAGATATTGTGGGGACGGCGGTATAGTACATATCTTTGCCACAAACTAAGTAACTTTCATAACTACTCAACCAACATCATACATAATATATGAAATATTATTTTAAGTCAACTTGGTACTTAGGTTACATATGATTATTGAACATATCATGAATTGGAAAGTAGTTCTTATATTCATCATTCTGTATATGCAGGTCGAAACTTCATTAAGTGTTGATATAAGTAATCATACTCTACTTACTACTGAGGAGGTATTATTGTCAAGAAGTAATACTCATCAAAACAATCTACGGGTGCGAGATCTACAAGCATCAGGAGGAGGAGAACGAAAGTTTATTCTAAATGTACAAAATCTATCATATCAACAACCATTTAGTAGATTCTTCATCCTCGTGCACAATGATCAAGCTACACCTTTGTATACTTTTGGAGAGCCATCATCAAAAGAATTAGCAAGAATGGCTGAATATGGTCAGCCAGGCGGACTGGAGAACTATTATAAGAACATAAGATCTAGAGGGGTTAAGCTTGCTACTAGATACAATGGAATAACATACGGTGGCAAAACATCACAGATTGAGGTAACAGTATCGAATGAATATCCATTAGTATCGATAGCTGCAATGTGTGAGAATACAAATGACTGCTTCGTTGCACTGAATGGTGTTCGAGTTGTAAATGGTGCAGTGTTTGAATCACCTGGTTTAGATGCGGGTAGTGAAGTGAATAATGAAAGCTGTGATAGTGTACCAGGACCTGTTTGTGTAGGAAGAGGACGCCGACTAGACAGATCCGGATTTGGTGAAGGGTACGTCCATGTCCACCGAGGAATACTCGGAATTGGAGACGTGGACCGAGACTTGTCCTGGCTGAATCCTATGATGAAAGTAGCTGTATCATCATCATAGGATAGAACTATCTCTGGTTGTCGTTCAACTTAGATATACAACAGATAGGATGTAATGAAGAAAAGCAAGGTATATATAGATATAGTATCTTCTTAGAAGCTAACAGATTTAGGTAGAGAATGTGTTACAACTTTTCTTTTATCTTACAATAGAGTTTGTTTGTACATATACAATATGAACATGAAGTGTCATGTTCATAATAAGTGTTCTTATGAAAGAAACAATCTCATCCAACCATTCCTGACTGTCCAACAAACTTCTTGAGTTGTTGACGGCTGTGTTCCAACTCATTCGTCAAAGTATCACGTGTACCACTGAAGAAGTCTGCCATAATCGTTGCCTTGTCCAAGTCAGAGGATGTTACGTTGGTTGGGGATACTGGAGGTGAGACAGTAGATGGCATACTCTCTACTGGCGGCAGCCCTATAGGAGACATTGCCATTTTACTTCGATCCAACTGTTGTAACTGTTGTTGAATAGACGAGAAGACTTGGGTCCTCACGTCGGGGTTGCCAAAGTCTTCTTTCTCTTGGGTACGCTGCATCATGACCTGTCGACGTGACAGCTCAGTCCGCTTCATACATTCGGACAACTTCTTGAGGGCCTCGAGGTACTCTGCAGTATTCTCTAGCGACGACGATGATGATGATACATCGTTACTGTTGAATTGGCTGAATGTATCAGTTTCATTAGGGCTGCAACTCACACGACGTTGATGCTGACCAATGTTGCCATTGTCAGTATATAGAGGTGGAGTAAAGTATGCAGAAGTGAATGCTGCGTCACTCAGGGTTTGACTACTGTTGGTAGGTGAAACAGTTGCAATAGATCCTAATTTACTCGTACCGTGGCATGGGTTGTAGACTTGTAAGTTGTTGTTGCTGTAGGCACTTTGGTGGATAGTATCTAAGCGGATGAAATCATAATCTTCTGTGGCTGCTGCCTCATCCTCAAACATACGATCGAGATCGGTGTTATCTATGTCGAAGTCAAAGCACGCATCATCGGAGGAGAGTGTCATGGGCACATCATTAAAAGCAGAGAAGTCGGCGTTGTCAAACATCATCATGTGGTATAAGGTTGGTTATTATATGTGTTTTGTTATTGAATAACAGTGATATGTTGAATTATGATGCACATACAGGGCATCCATTGCATATTATCGCGAGACAGTAAAATTTGATAAGCCGTTGGGGTCGGTTTCAACGGCAAGCCTTCACTCACAGAAGATGTCACTTTTTTGGCTGG
>Ga0214478_100337_pt1 | contig 27519 bp, 14 predicted proteins | sample M1_20Mar14CPVII9_2_FD_178001 | JGI IMG/M metagenome (GOLD analysis project Ga0214478, IMG submission 178001) | Marine eukaryotic communities from Monterey Bay, California, United States - M1_20Mar14CPVII9sort6BwellD7 | ecosystem: Environmental > Aquatic > Marine > Unclassified | place: USA... | reverse complement strand
TAGATGCTGTCATAAATTGCAATTGATAAGTATATACTATAAAAACATATTAGATATATACTATAAAAACATATAAACACAACATACAATACAAACAACATGAACTTTTACGGTGCATCAAATTCAATACAAGTACCTACGAAAACATCCACAAACGGTGGCGGTAATAGAACTGTTGGCGGTTCGTCATCTTCTGACGGAAACAATAATAACGGCAATATGCTGCATAGTAGGAGTAATTCGAGCAACTCATTAGACGTGGCAGCATCAATATTCTCATCTATGCAAGATTTGGAAGCACGGGGTAGTAATTTAAGTTCAGTATTGGGACGTGCTGGCGGTGTCGGAAATAATGGTCTAACGGCGGCCGCAATGATGGGAGGTGGTGGTGGTATGGATCCGCGGTTAGGGGCTGCTGGTATGATGGGTGGCGTACATACTAATAATCCATACAGTCACTCACTTGCTGCAATGGCAGGCGCACAACAACAATCTGTAGCACGCCATCCAGATCCACAAATTGCAGCCTTAATGGAAATGCAATCATCATTAAGCAGTAGGAATACTCCTGATCCAATGAGTAATTTATTAGGCGGTGGTGCCGGTATGGGACAAGGCCCGAGTAGTGCATCAATGGCTCTTCAACTACGTAAACTTGAAATGGAAGAAATGTTATTAAAGTATCAACAGAATAATCGTGCTTCATTATTGGATAGTTTAAATGGCGGTGGTGGTGGTTATAATCCAAGAGGTGTAACAGCAGGTGGACAACCACAGCCTCAGATGGGAGACGGAGGTGGTGCTACACCAAGACGTGGATCAAACAGTTCCAGTATATTGGATGAATTTACTCCCGAGGAATTATTGCAGGAGGTAACACGACGAAAGAGTGGGCTAAATAGTATTGGGGATTTATATGATACAGTATTATCAAGGAATAATTCAAGGGAGGATTTAGTTGGTGCAATGTATAATCAAATGAGGGCTGGATCTACTAGTGGTACTGGCCGATTGTCAGTCGGGGGATTATCCCCAAATAGTTTGGATGATTTAACAGCGTTAGCCTTGGCAGGGAAGAATGGTGATAAGGTTCTTATGGAAAAGTTGTTACAGGATAAAGGCGGAGAAAACAACACGGGTGCTAAGGAACAGGAGGAAAAGAAGGATAAGAAGGATGAGGCTGACGTGGAGGATGAGATATCTGGGGAAGTTAATTCTGCTCCTAGGATAATTACTGTGCCAACTGCAAATCCAGATGCAAAACTTAAAGGCAAGAAGTCTTCTGGATCAATTGATGAAACGTCTGCTAACTCTACAGTTGTTACTGAAGATGCGGAGATTTCTGACATAGATGATGATAAGAAAACAGCCAACGGTGATAAGAAGAAGCGTAAACGGAGCGATAGTACAGCTAGTTTTGATGCCCTCTTATCTGCCTTTGGGGACGAATTGACAGATTTAGACAAAAAGAAGATGAAGAAGGTAAAGGAGGGTAAGGCAGATGGTGCAGATAACGACGACGAAGATGACAAATCGGCAGCCTCATCTGTCAACGAGCAAAAGGATAGCGAGAAGAAAGGAGATAAAGATGACATGAGCACAGCTAAAGAGGATGGAGCGAAAGAGATGGCACGTCCTCGATCTGCTAATAGCGTTGGCTCACTGCACTCTACATCGTTGGAGGGGGGAAGAAGCAGTGCTGTTCAAGCTCAGATTGATGCACTTCTCAAAAGAGACGCTGCAGCAGCTGGGAGAGGGAATAACTCTTCGTCAATTAACGATGCTCTGGAAGCAATGAGAAGGGAGGAAATTATGATTCGGGAACGTAGAATGCATGAACAGGTGATACTGCAACGGCAACGGGAAAACGCCATTCGTGATATGGTGCTCCGTCAACGACATGGTCTTCCGCCAATGGGACATCCACAAATGGGGCTTCCACCCGTGGCACATCATCCACAAATGGGCATGCCGTTACCTCAACAGCATTTGCTTCCGGGGAGTATACCAGAATCTGAAATGGCTCGACTTGCGGGATCATTAGAGGGAAGGGTGCCAGGCGTAGCACCTGATTTAATGAGACATCCCCATGCCGTACTAACTCAGGCAGGTATGAGTGATGCCGCGGCGCTTGACATGATTGCTAGATTCCAAGGCGTTCCTGCAGGATTTCCACCTGTTCATTATGTTACTGCCAAGCCTAATCGGCCAAAAACAAAACCAGCTAAAGTTCACAAACCACCACCACCCAAAGTAGAATGGAAGAACAATAACAAAGAAGTGCTGGAACAGTTTTTGAAGGATTATGGTGATGAAGCTAAGGAATCAATCAAACGAACGCTCGATGTGATTGCCAAGTCAGAAAAGAGTGTGGCAGATCTTCACGCGTGGGATAAAGCTCAGGGACTACGCAAGTGTCATAGTCGAACAGTTGTCAAGACACGTCGCTCAAGGAATGCACTTAAGGCGTTTTTGAAGGGTGAAGATGCACCGAAGGAACCAGTTAAGCAGAAAAGAAAGAAGCAGAAGAAGAGAGAGATTCAACAGATTAGAGTAAATCTGCCCTTCCTCGTCCATTGTTAATGTTGTTGTGGTAATCTGCAGCTGTTTTTATGTACAAACTTTCATAAAAGAGAATATAAAGAAATAAGAGAAGTATTGAGTGTTAATATTTGTTCAACTATTTGTGGGAATCCCCATAATGTATGTGTACTTTGACTTGCTATGTTAATATACTAATCAGCAGAAAGCACCACTCCACCACTGGCAGTCGTGATTATATCCTTAGCCAGTCGCTTGTCTTCGTTGGTCTGAAAAGATGGCTGTCCTGTTGCAAAAACAACATATTCCCACATGCCTTGATGAGATGTGTCTATGATATTTCTTTTATTAGCAACCATTGATATGGGAATATAGCTCATTCGAGTATTGATAGAACCGACGATGAAGCTTGTGAAGCCAGCCATAGCCCCATGGACTGCATTGTGAGCGAGCTGAAGACAAAACAAGTTATCTGCTGTATTCGGTGGTACGCCTCTAACCATGTATGATGGATCGACGTACTTCAATGTCAACCCATCTCCATGATCTGACGATTCCTTCAAACGCTCATCAAGTCTCTTCTTAAGTTGTTTGGATAGCCATGGACCTATATCGTCGAGAAGCACGTTTCTAGAAGCGTCTTTTACTTCCTCACCCACAGCTCCTGTTTCCTTCATTAGTCTCTGGCTCCACTAATCTCTCATAAAGATGATCGACAATACCACCAGCGCCGTCAAGTTTGAAATCTACCTCTGGGACCAACACTAGATCAGCTACACATGAGCTTAAAGCACTATGCATCGCAATGAACCCCGAGTTTCTTCCCATCACCTTGACAACTCCTAATCCGTGTGGGAACCCTTCTGCTTCTACATCAGCAACATTAATGGCCTTTCTTGCTTCTTCAACTGCCGTCTCAAACCCAAACGTTCTGTCCAGGAGAGGCACATCGTTATCTATTGTTTTGGGTATTACTGCTACTGCAATTGGCAGCTTTCTCTTCTTGACTTCCTGTGCGTGATAAGAAGAAGATCAGTGTGAGATGAACTAACATATTGATATCTTATGATCATTTCACTCACCTGTGCAATCTTCTCCGCTCCTCTTACTGTACCATCGCCACCTACAATGAATAACAAGTTGATTCCTTGATCGACTAAACTGTCAACTATAGCATTTGTATCATGCCCTCCTCTAGAGGAACCTAATATACTACCTCCTTCTCTGTGTAAGTTCTTTACATTTTCCTCCTCTAAATCCATCCAAGTATCAGGTTTTAAGAATCCTCGATACCCTGATGGAATACCTAAGGTCTTTGTGACTCCATACTGACGTCTTAAACAAATGACAACTTCTCTAACCACAGAGTTCAGCCCAGGGCATAAACCACCACATGTTACAATTGCAGATTTGCATTTCTTTGGATCAAATGCAATCTCCAACCTAGGACCTGCCATTATAAAAGCTTCTGCACTAAGACCCCGTTCTGCAGGTTCACATTCATCCCAGTCCTTATCGTCGTCGTCATCATCAGAGAGTATACAAGAATCATCAACAGTTTCCAGTGCATTTACCTTATGTACATGTCATAATTTTGTGCATATGATATGAGCAAAACATAATATCATATATATTATGTACGTGCTGTGTATATCTCTAACTCACCTGAACCTTTGCCGCAACTGCATCATTAAGACCAAGGCTACACGTAGGGTCAGGATCCTACGATTGTCAAATCTGAATATCTAGAAGGAGCTGAAAGTTGGTTGATACATCATTGGAAAGCCCTTGACGAGTAGAGTCCAAAACCACACTGGCCTTAATTAGTTTTTATCATCGTGTGATTTTATGACCTATTTTGGGGGTAAAAGGTATGCCAGCTGGAACAATTCTCCCCAGGTTAAGGATAATACCTAACTAGCTCTAACAAAATCACTAACAAATTTTTCAAATAAAAAATTAAGGCCATTGTAGATTCATTCCTAACTCACTGAGAGCTTTCGATTAAGCCTATTTAAGCCTACCATAAGTCCCCTGGGGGCTTAGATTTGACATAGGGGGTAGGATACCGGACCCTGACCCTACGTGTAGCCCCAACAAACCACGACGACGGTACATTATCTTTTAGGGAGAGAGGAGAGTATGTTTTTCCGATCTCTTCCCCATAATCTGATATATGATCTACTCGTTCAACTTTCCACAGTTCTCCAGCTTTTAAATCCTCTTTTGATTCCGCTAATGCAACGATACGATCATTTGGATGTGAATGTATTATAGACACTGATATCTTTGATGGTATGAAAGCACTACAAGATATTATTATCAGAAGGATGACTATGATTGAGGTTTGTAGTTTCATCTTACAATTGCAATGAGTTATATCACCGAATCGACACCGCATCAATCAAAAACAATATATTTTAACAATTCGTGAGCAGTACCTTTGATGTGTATATGTTCTTCCGGCCGTCTCTTGATAGTTCCCTCCTATTCTCCTCCTCCTAATTTCATTTGCTCAAAATATATGAAGGGCAAACTGAAGGGCGCCGGGCACAATATTTTTACTTGCGGAATCAGTGCTTCTTGCTCTTAGACCAAAGGCTCAATAAGATGCTTCTAGACACCCTCACCGGATCGTAATTGGTATATTTATTTTCTTCTTCTATATTCATATCAGTAAAGAAAGCACTCTAAGCAAAGTAATCCAGTGATCCCTTCTTCTTTGCGGCAACAACAGAAATTGCCTCAATAAAGTCCTCATGTACAATCTCTGACCGTTCACCCCTTAATGCCAACATACCAGCCTCTACACAAACAGCCTTGAGCTGTGCCCCATTAAAGTCTTCACAACTACGTGCCAACTCTTCAAAAACAACCTCCGTTGATACATTCATCTTCCGTGAATGGATACGCATAATCTTGGCACGTGCATCCTCGGCAGGATGGGGTAATTCAATCTTACGATCCAATCGACCTGATCGTAACAGGGCTGGATCTAATACGTCTGGACGATTCGTGGCAGCAATTACCTTGATCATATCATTCGACCCGAAGCCATCCAATTGACTTAGTAATTCAAGCATGGTACGTTGTACCTCCCTATCACCAGATTGGTCACCACCAAATCGTTTAGTACCAATAGCATCCAACTCATCAATAAAGATGATAGCACCACAACTCGTACCATCGGCAATCTTTTCCTTGGCTAATTCAAACGCATCACGGATTAACTTTGCACCATCACCAATAAACATTTGTACCAATTGTGGACCTGCCAACTTTAGGAATACGGCATTCGTTTGATTGGCACATGCACGTGCCAACAATGTCTTACCAGTTCCCGGTGGACCATGTAGCAGTACACCCTTGGGTGGCTTAATCCCAATAGTATCAAACATATCCTTATGTGTCATGGGAAGTACGACAGCCTCAATCAATTCTTGAATTTGTTTATCACACCCTCCAATATCGGAATATTCTTCCGATGGACGTTCATCTACCTCCATTGCCTTAACACGTGAATCAAATTCAGCTGGTAACTTTTCAAGGATTAGATATGAATCTTTATTGGTACCAACTAAATCACTTGGTTTGAGGTCATCAGTATCAACAAGACCTGGCACGGGCAAATAAATAGTTTGACGTGTACTTGTCCGGATAACTGCTGAACGTGTTTTACGATTGGCATTCACATCAGTGGCACCACCCTCCTCGCCAGTTTCTTCATCTTCTAATCCATCCTCAGCCTCTGGTTCTAATACCTCCACAACATTACCAACCAAGTATGGTAATTGTTTATTCAATTTGACTTTTTCAATATTCTCACGAATACGTTCCTTCTGTCCACGAGACTCGTGATTGATACGTTGAATATCGGAACGGAATATACGAACTTCGTTATCAATTAGTTGAATACGTTGACGTAATTCGGCTATAGACATTGCTGCTGTTTCATCATCAATCATATCTTCATCTTCATTATTGGCTGCTGGTTCATCTTCTTTGGTTTCTTCGGATGAACTGCCGGCTGCAGCGGCTGCGTTGGATGATGGTTTGTCAGATTTATCACCGCCACCCCCTGGGGCATCTCCGCTACCTGAATCATCGGCATCACCCCAGATATCAGCTCCTTCTAAATTATCATCAGACATTTTGATATTATAATTTTTGGTGTATGATTGTGTTGTGGTATTTTTATATGTGTTTGTTAATAATTAGCTGTGCTGTCAGCCTAATTAAAAAGTACGTATTACTGTTAATAGTTATGTTAATAGTATGTATAGTATTGTGGTGTATTGATTGCTCAGCCGCCCTCTAAGTTGTATGGTTAGGTTATTGTTTGAGTTGATTTTGTTAGGATGTTTATCGAAGCGGTATCCTCCACAAAGACAAAAACATGAACTAATATTGTACTTACCGCGGCCTTTATATCCCTTTAATACAGTAAATAAATCACAACCATGTTTCGTAATATGTATGATACCGATGTGACGGTCTGGAGTCCAGAGGGCCGTCTTCTACAGGTAAGATTTACATATTTCCCTTGCAATAAAAAAACTTGGTGCATTAAATTATTGTTACTAACCCAACCTATTCCTCTATCCATACCAAACTACTACAGGTTGAATATGCCATGGAATCGGTCAAACAAGGATCAGCATGTATCGCATTACGTTCCTCATCCCACTCAGTTATCGGTGCATTAAAACGTGCCGTATCCGAACTATCCTCACATCAACAAAAAATCCTTGAAATTGATGATCATATTGGTATTGGTATTGCAGGATTAACAGCCGATGCACGTACATTGGCAAAGTGGATGCGTAATGAATGTTTGAATCATAAATATGTTTATGGTACTGCCATGCCAACCGGACGGTTGGCTACTGACTTAGCCGACCGACATCAACGTACTACACAAACATATGTTCGTCGACCATATGGTGTTGGATTATTATTAGCCTCGTTTGATAAGAATGGTCCACATGTTTATCAGACATGTCCCTCTGGGAATGTTTATGAATGTTATGCCACTGCTATTGGTGCACGGTCACAATCTGGACGTACCTACCTTGAGAAGCATCATGAAAGTTTTACGGATTGTACCAAGGATGATTTAATTATGCATGCGTTACGGGCATTGGTTGGATGTGTTAGTGGTGATGGGGAATTAACCAGCGAGAATGGTAGTATTGCAGTGGTTGGGAAGGATGAGAAGTTTACTTTGATTGAGGGAGCTGAGCTACAACCATATTTAGACAGACTTGAGTTAGAGGGTGGTAATAATAATGCTGGAGGCGATGATGAAGAGGAGGAGGAAGAAGCAGGCGGGGATGATGATGCCATGGAAACATAAGGGGATTTGTATTAGATATAATATGTGTTGGCGATGGGTTGTTGTAAGGGTGTGAAGGGAGTTGGAGATAAAGTTGAGCATATGATATGTTCAAGTAAAAAATAAATAGTTGCACCCTCTACTAGTATCAGTTAGTCTAACCCTCCATTCAGTAATTAATATACTGGAGGATTGAGGGGATGCAAGGTACCGCGGTTCAGAAGGAAAATTTCTTAATTTCAATTTGTGTGATCGAGTGACGGCATAGATTTTACCAGAGACGCTTGATAGCGTTCATGTTTGATGCCGTAGAGCGTTAGAAATACTTCGTTATTTGTGCCAATAAGAAGGTAATTATCAGTCTTTAAGACCTTTCAATTGGCGGTGATCTCGAAGCAACAGTATTATCACAAGCTCTAAACTCTCATAAAAGATATCACAAAATCCACACAATGAAAGTTATGTCCTTGATGAAATATCTCTTTACTGATATTGAAATAGGTACTAAGTATGATATCCAATTCATCTGATACAATGGGTCAATATAATAAAAGTATTCCTGTCGGTAGTATCCGATCCGTCGTCACCGTCAACCCGGCAGTGGTGTCTGCTGGTTCGAATTGTTTGTCATCTCGTCATTTATTATCAACAAACCTATCGACAACTACTACTACGTCTATTGCTACCGCCAGCTACTATCAGGATGAAACAACTAAAAATGGAGGCAAAGATGGAGGTGCAAGTTCTCGTATATCTCTGGTTGCTACCTGCACCCAAATTCCGTCAACATACGATGACAAAACAGATGAAAACAATCAATATAGTAATCATAATATTATCACTCTGGCTACTATTATCAGCTCTCCCATGGATGATAATAACGATAGTAATATGGAGTATAGGGTATTAGGTATGCAATATTCGACTGATACTAGCAAGACATCATCTTCTAGCCCAGTCTACTCAACAGTATGTATTGCAACAACAACAAATCAATCAATTTTATTAGCTATTGATACATCTGGGATATTATATACCTGTCCCATCAAGCGTGAAGAACCACAAAAGAAGCAAGGTAACAGTCTACTAGATATGCAAGAATGTCAGTTTAACACTACTATACGGGGAAAGAAGTCTAAGTCCAACAAAAGTGCAACTTCTGATGATGAGGAGTTGCAACTATTGTTATCTCAGATGAATACACTATCTGCAAGGATGGAGGAACCCAACAAACAATGTACTAGTAATGAAGAGTTGAGTATGTCTTCTCCTGCTAGTGCTACATTGCAATCTCCGACTAAAACAACTTCCCCATCAAAAAAGAAAGGGCGTAAGAGGAAGCATTCGCCAAGTGAAGCAGCTCATGATATTAATATTGATGAAAGAATACATTTGGTTGCGTCAACTTTGAATGCGCAAGTTCTTCCATCACAATCTCCTCCCATTGTAATGGTCTTATCTTCTTCCAATTCATCTGATCAATGGTCAGGTATGGCTTGGTCAAAAATAACAGGTCTTGAAGACGTTTATGTACCCATGACATGTATCATGTACGCTTCTAAAGCCAAATGTGGATCAATGATTTGGAATAGTATCTTATCAATGATGAAATCAGAAGAACAGGAGAATAAAGAGCAAGAATGTGATGAAGGAATTGTTCTAATAGGTTTTGAAGATGGATCTCTACGAGCTGCAATAATTACAACGAACACAACAAATGATGAACAACAAGCTTCTTCTATCAACATTGGCAACACAAAGACATTACTACAATTGAGTTGTAATGAACCAGTTATATCTCTTGATATGTTGACATCAAAATCATCTCCTACTCTTCTTTGTGGCGGAGCATTAGGGTCAATAGTCACTCTTTCACAAGACAAGAAGGATGAAGCCGAGATGCCAAAGTTTATAGTGCAATGCCCACTGAAGCTTTGTAGTGGACGACTGACCTCGATTGCATGTGTTGGATGTCATACACCAGATAACTCTGACGATAAATATGAGATGTTTGTTAGTGTCAATGACTCGAACCAATCATTCCTTCACCGAGTTTGCCTCAACGGTGACAACCATGTTGAACAGGCTTGTCATCGCCTTACAATTCCTGCTAGAATGACTGCACTTTCTATCCACGGCTTCCCTAATTTGACTAGCGGCGATACTACAATGTTCATAGTTACCACTGCAACTAACAAGATTATTGTGATGAAGATTCCACTGTCAGAAGTAACGGCTAATGATAGCACTACAAACTCTTCTATGTTATCGCTACTAAATGGCCGAAGCAGTGTGGCAGCAACCAGAACAAGTTCTTATAAGAAGAATCAGACCAATGGCAAAGCATCAACGTTAGAATCCCTTCTTCACAAACTTGACTTATCGTCAACAACAAACAATAAAGACAAGATGCAGCCATTATCTGATTCAATTGACCGACAAATAAAACACTCAATGAAGGAGATTAGAGAAGTGACACAAGTTGCTGCTTCCATCAGCTGTCTTGCATCCAATCCCTTACCTATGCAATGTGAAGTAAACCATCTTGAATCTGGACGTGTTGGTATAGTTGCAGAAGAGATGCCAATTACAAAACAAACTACTGCATCATCCTGGATCACGTCAGTTCATATTTTGCAATCCTGTCCTCAAGCTTTGTCTTCAATGCTTCGTCCTCAGTCGACAAAGAGTATGATAACTCTTTGCTATCAAAGAAACAAAAGTGGTAGTCCAACACGAGTAGTTTATGGAAGCACTGCAACTAGCCACAGTGGGAATAATCATATCATCGACGTCTCGATGAATGACTACAGACCTGTGTCTACCTATGCATCTTTATCAATGGTATATACTGATCAACTGAGTGACAAGCGAGCGCAAGGTATAAGCGGCAAGACATGGCAACAATCGTCAAGCATTGCTCAGTCTGTTCATAATCTGTCATGTTCATCGGGGTCAGCAAAGCGCTGTAGCTCTGAAATATACTTGGGTGTATCACTGCCATTTGATGTTGCATCCAAGACAAACAAAATGTCACCTCTGACATTAGATATTCTTGACATGAGAGGCAGTGCTTTTGTAAATCAGGGCGACTCGGAGAGTAACCCTAGGGATATTGCTGAGAAGCAAGTACTACAATGGTATCAACAGTCTAGTTCTCAGCAACAATATACTCTACCGATGATCAGAGAACAGCAACTAATTCAAAGACACTCTACGGGTAGTATTGCTGGAGATGCAAAAGTTTACTGCTGTTCCAATTCATTGGGTGTTGGCTATTCAGAAGCCGAAACAACAGAAAGTTATACTGCCAATGTTGGGTTTGGGCCTATAGCAGTAGTGAAAAGCAAGGCATCAACTGAGAATAATGCGACCACAAGCCAAGATGGTGGAGGTGAAGTCGCATTTGCAGTGGGATCAAGTTTGATCTCTCCTGAACAAGCTTTATCTATGCTACCGCTGATACGCCAAGCATTCATGAGACAGAGTTTAAACGAACGCTTGAGCCGTTCATCTCAGAGGAGTAAGGACTCCATGAAACTTCTTGAAGCATATCATTTATTGTTGACTGAAAAGAAGACCGCAAAAGTAACCAAGCATATTATCAGATCTTGTGATGACCTCGTCACGAGAATTGAAAAGGTTGAGCATTCATGTCCGAACGAACTCTTGACTGCAGTTGCATCTCTATACGAAATCATAAGGACATTGAAATATTGAACTATATAACTATAGATTACATATTTGCTATTATAGACTCTGCTGGCAGCTCTTCTTCTTCCAAGTCTTCTTCTTCCTCGTCATAGTCGACTATTCTAGACGTATCTTTTGATCTCTTCTTTGTCTTCTTTCTCTTCAGTCGTTCTTCTCTAAGCTGCTTCAACCGAGGAGATAAATCTTCGGGCTTAACTTGAACTGTGATCTCGTTGTCTCCTCGCATGACTGTAATGCTCAAGTCTTCTCCTATAGTTGCTCTATCGATAATGACATGCGCATCGTCTGCGTTTGTGACTCTCTGGCCTCCTATACTAGTTACAAAATCATACTTCTGAAGGCCACCAGACTTTGCAGGACTGTTTCGAAAGACTTTCTCTATCATCACTCCTTCCTTTTCAGGTATCTTGTTATTACGCTGTGGTTGGAGTTTGTTGTAATACTGGGCAAGTGATGGTGTCATGGTAGACATGTGAACACCAAGATATCCGTGAGTTATGTGTTTGCCTTCAGAAAGATCATCTACAAGTGCTAGCACTTTGTTAATCGGTATGGCAAAGCTTGTTCCTTCCATGTTGGCTCTAATACAGGTATTGATGCCGACAATGTTACCAGTCTCGACATCCACAAGCGGTCCTCCACTATTTCCTTGATTAATCGCGGCATCGGTCTGGAGATAATCAAGTACACCAAACTTGTCTGGTATTCCAACCACCTTTGGACATCTTTTAAGCCCCGACACTATGCCTATTGTACATGTATTATCGAGGCCTCCGGGAGATCCAATCGCAGTGACAAACTGTCCTACCTCAATCTGATCACTATTGCCGAGCTGCGCAACGGGTAACTTCATTTGTTTCCGAGAAATTGTTTCATCTGGAATAATTCGGAGTACAGCAACGTCAACAATATCATCAAATCCTTTCACTTCAACTTTATACCTTCTTCCGTCAGTCAGATGAACATATACTTTTGAGGCGCCTTCGACTACATGTGCATTTGTAAGTACATAGCCTTCACTATTGATAATTATACCACTTCCCTGCCCAAAATCAATGTTGACTTTGTCATCATTAGCTGGAGGAGCCTCTGGTACACCATCGAACACGTCTCCTCGATCTTCTCCTTCAAAATTCTCTCCATCCATCTGTTCTTCATTCTTTTGTTCCACTAATTTGGCTTTACTACTACTGTCTCCATCATCATCCACGTAAGTTTCAGTCTCAACTCGAACTGTAGCCGGTCCTACTCGTTGTACAGCCCGGGATACTAATCCTAAGGCTTCAGCTCTTGTTCCATCAACATTAAAACTTTGATTTGGTGTTGTAATAGTATGTAATAAACCTTTCATCTTCTTGCTTTGGCTAGTAATCGTCTCGGCTTTCTTAGAAGACTCTGACAATTCTGAAGACTGAGTAGATTGAGATGGAAATGGAGATGGACCAGATAGAACTTTACCAAAATGAACCTCAAAGCTCCCATCTTCTGTAAGATCAACAAATTGATTCATTAAATTCCCAAGTAGGAATGTAGCAACGAATAATAGAACTGCATTCTTTGCACCACCTAAAGCCAACCCAACTCTTCGTCGTCGTCTTTCCCACTTGCGTTGCTTTGACATGGTTGTTGTTGTTATATCTTTTGATTCTAATGATGTAAATATTGCTTTATCTTGATTGGCATCTGTTGACTGCTGTTGTTGTCTACGACGTGTTCGTCTCGAGCCTTTGTTGTCTGTTGATACTTCTTCTTCGGATGATGATGTGATATTGTTCGGTATATCAGTTTCATTGATAAGGGATGGTCCTTCACCAAGGATGGAAGAATCCCATTGGTTAGGTTGTGCTACCTCATCTGCTCTACTATCTCTCATTTCTCTTGCAACTTGTAATATCTTCTTTCCCCCGTATATTGACTTTGTTATTGCCCCTTTAAGAAGTCTTTTCGTTGTACTTGGCAGTGTAGAATTTGTATTATCCTCTATTGATACTTCTGATATCATATCAGCGTCTATACATTCAGGTGTTGGTTCGTCAACACTACATTCGACATCAATAATGTTACTTTCTTCTTCGTCATCTTTTGTATCATTGTGTGAAAATATAGAGGTGTGTACAATAAATGTCTCATCCTCTTGAATGACTGTTGAGTTTTCAGCATTATTAGTGTAATTGGAGTTTTCTTTTGATGATATATCATCTGAAGATTGAGTAGACGACCATGATGGTAAGAGATATTTACCAATATTAGCCCATCCACTTTGCATACCCAATATCTCCTCTTCTGTATTGAGTTGTTGTTCATTTGATATGTCGTCTATTGTAGAATTAGTGATGTTTTGACTGTGTATGTTTTCATCTATCGGTGGTATTATATTATCCTCTTCTTCAATATTATCTTCTTTGTCAGATGAGAATATATATCTAGAAGTCTCTCTTGATCTACCACCACTGTTTCGATATCTTCTATTGTGTTGTACTATTGGTGTATCATATCTATTATTATATGTATGTGGTGGTATATTATGAAATCTTGACTGTATCCTAGCCGCAGGCGGCGGAGCTGCAGTTCTTCTAGTCGAGGAAAATCCCTGTATTTTATCAGCCGATATAGCTGATAGAAGGATCAATATATGTATTATCCCATCCATATCTAAGAACATTGTTTAACAAGGAATTGCAATGACGATATCTAATTTTTTTATTTTTGTGCATATCATATGCATCGACGACCGACGACGCTGATATCTCTCCGTCTAAGCAAAGATGTCGGTCTCGAGTGAGATTGATATATGAAGCAGGGTATATTACTTCAATAATAGAACGATGTCCTTGGCTAGTAGGAGACGCCGATGTGGTGGAGAGGTCTTATTGAGGTCGGATCCGAAAAAGATATTTCGATTCTTAGTATGCGTTGCATCGCCAGAGAAAAGTGCTGACTCACTCGCAACAAAAACTACTCATCATGCATTTATTATGTAATCGCCTCTCTTATAATATTAGCACTATCAATGCAATACTTGCGGCAGGGTAGTACTACTCTATTTGCCTTATTAACTTCTTCATCAACGTTAGTATCCAACCGCGTGTTTGTAACTGGTCGTCGATCTGCATTCGTTAATCATAACAACAACTATCGTCGTCAACATATTTTTTCCTCAGTGCACCATAAATACCACCACTCTACTTCTTCCTCACAACAATCTCCATTTCAACTTTACTTTGCAGCTAATAAGGGACAGGAGAGTACCAGTAATACTACAACTAATAACAGCAAGTCTGTAAGGAAAAGAAAATCATCAACTACTACAAAGAAGACGGCAACAACAAAACGCAAAATGTCGAAGAAAGCAGCAGCAAAGAATCCATACAAGAAAGATGATACACCATCAATTCCACATGCACCAACATCACTCATTACCAATAACTTTGATCAAACAAGAACTAAGTTATTGACATTGAATACGCCTTTACCCCGTGAACTTGATGCACCACATGACAATCCATGTATTATCTACTGGATGATGAGAGATTGTCGAACTATTGATAATTGGGCATTAATATTTGCACAGAACTTGGCTATACAACATCGTGTTCCATTAAGGGTGGTATATAGTCTACCGCCACCTCCTGAAAATGATGCAACAGAGGGCGAAGATGGATCACCACCAAACCCAACAGAAATGTCATTAACAACAAGACACGGATCATTCCTGTTGGATGGATTAAAGATTGTATCAAATGAATTGTCTGAGAAACAGGTACCTTTTGATATCCTCTGTCCAACATCACGTGAACAAGTCGGAGAAAGTATTGTTGCATACTGTAAGAAAGATGCTATGGCTGTCGTCTGTGATATGAGTCCATTACGACAATATCGACAGTGGACTGAGCAACAGTCTGTACCATTGTTCGAGTCTGCGAATATTCCCTTGTATCAAGTAGATGCACACAATATTGTACCAGTGTGGCAGGCAAGCCCTAAACGTGAGGTTGGAGCACGTACACTACGACCAAAGATCAATAGTGTATTCTCCAAGTATTGTACAACATTCCCTACATTCAATGGTAATGATCATGTTAAAGATGCAGAGCAATACATGGAAGAGACATCAACTCAACATGATTGGAATCAATACAAGAAGTATTTGAACTTGGATGATTCTATTGGTCAAGTGAATGGTATGCAAGCAGGACATGAAGTGGCAATGGCACGCTTTAATGATTTCTGTACCTCAAAGCAGAATGGTTTGAAGAACTTTGATACTCTACGAAATGATCCCAACTATTCCAATGTATGTTCAAATCTCTCGCCTTGGATCAACTTTGGACAAGTTTCGTTCCAAAGATTGGCTCTTGATGTTCGTGCTTTGAAGAAGCATTCCAATGGTACAGCGGCTTACATTGAAGAGGGAGTTGTTCGTAGGGAATTGAGTGATAACTTTGTATACTACACTCCTGACGCATATGACAGTCTAAGCGGTGCTGCAGATTGGGCGAGGGAAAGTCTTGAGTTGCACAGTAGTGACGAACGAGAGCATTTGTATACTTGGAAGCAGTTGGAAAAGAGTCAAACTCATGATGATTTGTGGAATGCCGCTCAACTTCAGCTTGTCCAAGAGGGAGGCATGCATGGCTTTCTACGAATGTATTGGGCCAAGAAGATACTCGAATGGACATCATCACCTGCTTATGCCCTGGCCACTGCACAATACTTCAATGACCGCTATGCCTATGATGGCACCTGCCCAAACGGATTTGTAGGCGTTGGCTGGAGTATCATGGGTATTCATGATATGGGATGGAAGGAGCGTCCAATCTTTGGAAAGATTCGTTTCATGAATTACAATGGTTGTAAGCGAAAGTTCAAGGTTGCTGACTTTGTGGCTCGATACCGAGGTGCTGCCGAGAATGCTGCCAAAGCTACAGCCAAAGCTGGTGGAAATAAGAAGGCTTCGTTTATTGAGCAGATGTCGGGGAAGAAGCGCAAGGCATAGATATACAGATAAGCTAGGAAATAGATATAGTGGGTAGAAGTGTTAATGTTAAATGTACAAGCTAAAGTCTACCCGGTCAGATCTCATCCACGATGCAGAAGTGTTCTCTGATTCCTCCTTTGTTTCCTCTTCATCGTCGTCCATAAGATCAGCCATTAGGTCGTCAACATCTGCCTTTGTATCTTCTTCTTTGCTTTCTTGTTTATTATCGCTCTTACCAGTATCACTACTGCTTCCTACACGCCGTATATCCACGGCACTCTCACCGACAAAGTATCCACACGATGTCCAATCTTTCATCTGTTGGCTAGTATATGGGCCATGTATTGTACCATCTTCATTGCCCTTGTATTCCCACATTACTGTGGATTCAATTGAAGGTTTATTCGTATTGTCGGCCACCTGAGTCTCTGTTTTCGTTTCCTCGGTATTTGTATCAAAGTACCCTTTACTTTTCTTTTTAGTTTGTGTATCCTCCAGCCCTTCAAGTGGTCTCTTTCTCTGCGCAGCCACTGCCGACGACGACGAAGGAAAGTGTTGTTCTAATTTGAATTTGTGTATCCAATCACTTTTGGTCAATTCATATGCTTCCGTTTCCCCACCAAATAATAAGGCATCAGCTAATTCCGTTAGCTCTTCAACACACTCGCGTGTTTGTTCCACTTTCATTTTGAGTTGTTTCGCTTCTGCGTCAATATTGTCGGATGAGGTTGATGTAGTGGAAGCAGTATCGTCTTCTTTCTTACTCTTTGATGATTTACGCTTCTTAATCTTACTCTTCTTGGCCAACTTTTGTTGTTGAGATTGCAATTGACGTATAGATGCACCATGTCGTGTCAGAGCCATCATTACTGTTTCATTATCGTCTTGTAATAATGTTGCCATTCGTCTACCAATATCTTCCGGTACATCATCTTCGCTTACAAACTTTGACTTTCTCTTGTTACCATCAGCTTTGGTATCACCTTCTTTAGTATTTGGTTTCCATATGGAGGTAGAATCCAATCCACCACCACCAGTCTCCTTCTCATTATCCTCACCCAACCCATCTAACCATGCATCATCTTCTCCATCGACTGGTTTTTGATTATGACGGAATACATATGTATCACCATCAAAATAACCCAATCCACCATCCTTCTCGGCATTCATATTAAAGGGTTCCACAGGATGTTCAGCATTAATACCAGCGTTTGTTTCATATTCGTCAGGGTTCTTATCTTGATCTGTAATTAATGACATGTCATTATTGTTTGCATAATGTTTGGTATCATCTTTATCAAAATCATGTATTGAACCCTCTACTTCGTCTTCTCTACGACGTACTCGACCTCTCTTTCGTTTAGCCTCTTCAATCTCTGAAAGTGTTTTAACAGAGGCATCATTCATTTCATGATCATCATTGGTATGCCCTCTCTTATCGCCACCCATTGCAAATGTATCACCAGATGCCATTATTGAATCTTCTACATCATCACTATCATATCCACCACCACCACCATTGTTGGTAGCGGTATTGTTTTGAGTTCGTGAAGGTATTGTCCTCTCAACATGGTTGTTTGAGAATGATACATGACCGTGATCTCGAGACGTCGTGCCTCCGCTTCCGCCGCCGTTCTTTTCCGAGCGTAGTATACCTCCTCCTTTTCCTTTCTCCATGTTTATTGTATGTTATTGTTTAGTAGTCCTCTGTATAATCAATAAGCACAACAAACAACAACAACAATATTACAGAGAAAGCCGAGTGCAGTTGCAACTATTTGTTGCACTCGAAGAAAAATCGACACGTGGAATAGTGTGAGGAGTGATACCTACTACGATATTGCCACTCGCTCGCCACTCGCCAGCCGCCATATCTATCAAATCGACCAGCTCCCAATTGCAACTTGATAATATTTATATCATCCATCATGTCTGGCAGGCCAAGAAAAGTTAAAAAGGTGATGACATTGCCTATCAATGTCATCTTTGGACATTTACAGGTATGTTTTTAATTTCATGTTTTGTGTTGTGTTATCTTTTTGATGTTGTGATTGTATTGCAGTGTTGCAATTTAATCTGTATATTATCGTATGTCGAGTATAATTTGAATTCTATGACTTATATCACTCGTTGCTTTATTTTATTCGAATCATTTCCTCGCACATGTCTTATGTATGTATACTAATCTGCACACATCTTATGCACACATTATACCCTCCTTATGCACACACGATACTACATCGTACATGTACAATAAAACTATCAGAAAAAGCAAAGGGTGAAAATCTTACTATATGAAGATACAAGAATGGCAATTGAAGGACAGATTGTTGGATTTGATGAATATATGAACTTTGTATTAGATGAGGCAATGGAGGTTGATACTAAAAGTGGAAAGAAGACTAATGTTGGACGTATATTATTGAAAGGTGATGCTATCACGTTGATGCAAGAGGCTACCAACTAAAGGTAGTATTGATGGTACAAAAAGTATAAAAGATTTATATTTCATAGTTTATATTTAATTGGGGGTAGTGGATATGTTGGGTTGAGAAGGAGGAGGAGATATCAACAATAAATAGACAATGTAGAAGCACAATGAGTTATTTTAATATTGTGTGTGGGATCGTATGGTTGTGCCGGGAAGTTAGCATACGGGGGAAAGGTGGGTATAGATTTGTTGTAAAATTATCCAGCCCATTACCAATATCACTTTCCACTCAACATTTCTGTGTATATTTCATTCAATTAAACTGCAGGTTTGCAATTCGTAGACATTTAAGTGAGGATTCCTACAAATTTAGAAGGAGCTAGTTTAATTATTTGTAGGCTTCTTTGCAGTATAATAATCAAAAGACGACGAAGGTATGGCTAGTTTTATGATATTATTGCAATTGGTTCTGTACAAACGACACAAACCATTACACACCAATCAAAGAAGAAAGTTACACAAACAGTTAAAGTACAGGATTCCAATTTGTAGGCTTCTTTCCAGAATAATCATCCATGGCATCGTCGTCGCCATAGTCGTCGAAATTACTCGCATCATCCATACTTTTTACTTCAGGCTTGATGGGAACGGAGAGCTCACGTGCAAGTAAAGCATTCCAATCAAAGCCACTAAACCACTTTTGTTTCATGACAGACGAGGCTCCACCCTTTGTCCTTCCCAAACGTTTTGATTGGTATGTCTTGAGCAACTTCTTAACGAGCTCGCCCAAGCCACGGCTAAAGGTTGTTGGGATACTGACATGTCCAGATAAAATCTTTTCATAGACTTCCATTGGATCTTCGGCATAAAAAGGCGGTGTTCCGGCAGTCATTTCATAAATCAAAACACCAAGTGCCCAATAATCTACGGCCCAATCATGTCCTTCATTTAGAATCACTTCAGGAGCAAGGTAGTCGGGAGTTCCGCAGAGTGTCCAAGTCTTCCCGCCTTCCAACTTCTTGGCGAGTCCAAAGTCTACAATCTTGAGGTAGCCCTCGGCATCCATAACAAGATTCTCGGGCTTGAGATCACGGTATGCAATCTTTTTCGAATGGATTTGACAAAAGGCAAGCATGACTGATGCGGCATAGAATCGACTAGTCGACTCTGAGAACTGTCCCTCACATCGAAGGGTACGAAATAACTCTCCACCTAACAAAATCTCCAGAAGAAAGTAGACATTGTGTTCATCTTGCATCGCAGCATGAAATGTGAGAATGAAGGGATGGTTCAACTCGTCCATAATCTTCTTCTCATTAACGACGTGGTCTTGTAGACCACTATCAACAATTCCACGCTTCGAGAGACACTTGAGAGCATATGTTTGGTTTGGATTACCATTCTTGGGGATCTTGTCGGGCTTGACTTTGACAAGTTTGACTCGTCCAAAGGCACCAACACCCAAAGTACGATGAATGTCGAGATCGGCTAGTGTCAACTTGGATGCACCACCATCGTCAGTCTCGGCCTTCTCGGGCTTGTCAGTATCATTCTCACCAGTATCGTTGCCGGTGTTCTTTGCGGAAGCAGTAGAGGGACGTTTGTCGACACCGTTGAGCAAGTCTTGAAGATTACCAAGCATTCGTACAAAGTCTTCTCGTGTCAATGTTAAACACTTGGCATCTGTGGAGGCTATACATGTTGCCTGTCGAACATCTTCCGACATGAGTGCCTTCTCTCCAAAGAACTGACCACAAGTTAGTCGCGCTACAGGCTCGTCACTGCCTTGTTCAGTTGTGAATACGTCAATGGTACCACTTTCAATAATGTAGAATGCATCACCCTTCTCGCCCTGACGGATGATAACATCACCCTTCTTGAATGAGTCGGATTGTGTGGCTAGAGCCATGGCATCAATATCTGATGAATGTAACACATCACCAAGGACGTTATCACCAATCTTGACCTTGCGTATAGTGTCAAGAATGATTTCCTCACGCTTTTGTTTGTGTGAGTTGGTAATACCCTTGAATGCTCGTCTATCTAAACTCCAAAGGACACAAGCTGTCTTGGCACGAATAGTAGCTGCACGAGGAGAGCCGTACATTAATGCCAACTCACCAAACGAACTGCCCGATACATATGGCACACCAACTTGAATCTCCTTTTGTGATGAAGCTCCTAGCATATCAATTGGTTTTGTCAATACATCATTCTCATCAATGTCTGCGGTGGCAACGAAGACATCAAGCTTTCCATCCTCGACAACATAAAACAAATCACCATCATCTCCCTGCTTGATGACTGTCGAATCAGCCTTGAACTTGGCAGTATCAAATGCATCGATCAAATCTTGCAACTCCTCCTCAGAACATGCCCTAAACAACATGTTTCGTTTAATGGAGTGGTAGATGAGATTTCGTACTTGATTCGACTTGGGAATTGTAGTCTTGACGTATGCCTTGTCATTTCCGCTTGGTGCCATAACGGCAGCTCGTGCCTCGTTGATTCGTCGTGTTGAGGCAGTGGCAGTGGTAATCATGCTACCAGTAGTAGTTTGTGAGAGACGACGCTCGAGATCATCTCTCTCCTTTAGGGCATCCTTTGCAATGAGGCGAAGACGTTTAATTTCTGTACGAGCCTCCTCGAGACTATTTATATCAGATGCATCTAAATTTCCTCCAATGCCATCTTTTGGCGTTAAGGGTTTACTCTTTGTTTCAGCCATCTCCTTGTCAATCTTGGATCCTCCTTTTGATAGAATCTTTGATCCAGAACTTCCCATTGAATTATCGTTATCTCCAACTTTGGACGATGATTTTGACGAGCAAGGGAGAAAAGCCATCTAGCCAGGGTGAAACAAGAGTAGAGACAGTAAGGGAAGTGAACTAACTTTGTACTGTGCCCTTCTAATCACTATTGATCAAGACGAGGACGGACGAGTAAGAATAGAGCAAAGAACGGTCCTACTTGTATCGATTGTGCAAGAGAAAGAAGAAGAGAAGATGAAAAATGATTTTTTGAGTTTGAGTTAAACAGATTAAAAACTCGAGTAAGTCACACTGTAGTACTTCGGTTATGTAGAGTCAGAGAGTTGTTGAGGTGGAGTTTGTTATCGTAGTGTTTTGTTTAGTGAGATTTTTAATGTGATTTTTGGAAGATTTTTATTTTGACTCTATAACCTCTGGCAGGTGAAGCAACTTTTTGATCCCCGAGAGTTGCCAACATAGAGCATTCGATGCCTATGCTTCAATACACCATCTACAAACACCCCTCTTTCACCCGATCACTTCTATTCACTTAGTGGACGTCTCGTGACCCTTTTTCGGCGATCGAACGTCCACATAGCCTAATTGCCGATCTCACTAAGCTTTTACCGTGTAAATGTATTGTGTTATTAGAGATAGATAATGGCATCACAACACGACGGTAACTCATCCGTCAATAGTACATATACGTATATCGATGTTACCATCCCTCCGGGGCCGTTTCCGTGTAGGTGTGATGTATCTGATGGCCTTTTTCGTATCACCGACATAGTCAATAATTATGTAACAACTCCACCTCTTTGTGTAAATGATATTATTGTTGGATTGAATGGACTTGATATCCGTCAGTTTGGTAATATTCAACGGCAATATTATAATCTATTACACTGGAATAGTAACGTTCCGAGAGTATTACATGTTGCTCGCTTAAACAACCTTCCTCAACCTCCTGAAAATTCACAACAAGTTGTAACATCAACAAATAATGCACGTAGTAACGTATTAAATGCTGGACAATCATCCGTTCCTATACGAGATTCTGATAATATTGATGATGATAACAGTTTGGATAGTAGTTTTGATTTATCAGAGCTCAAATTTGACAATCTAGAAGATTGGTTAGCATGGGTATCAAAGCATGTATGCAAATTGTATGCACCATTACACAATGAGCAAGTAACGGCATTAAAGATGTGTTTAGAGCCATCAATTTGCGGTAGTAAAGTACTTCTTGTTACTAGAACGGGTAGTGGTAAGAGTCATGTGATGAAGGTGCTTGGTGCAATGGTGGGTGGAGTTATTATGATTATTATACCATTATTAGCACTGTCCGCAGATCAGATGGAGAAGATGAAGAATACCAAACAAGACTTTGGAGCATTTGAGGTACACCACCCCGATGAGATTCCTAATAATCGTATGGACATCTCCCTGTCTTCTATTATTGAGCGTGTCAATTCATTAGAGAAAGATACACGATCAACAATCTTCCTATTTGTATCTCCTCAATTTATTGTTAAGAAGTCAAGCAAACCGTTACTTGATGCATTAATTTCAGCACATAAACGTACAGTATTACGAGCTGTGGTGATTGATGAAGCGCATCTATTTGTTCAACACCGTACCTTTCGTGTTCCCATCCGAATGCTCAAAGATGTGTTGTTTAAACACGTCTTCCCGTCTGATAATAAACGAAGTCATCCCATCTTCCTTGCTGCATCCGCTACAATGACTCCAAAGTATATACAACAGTTACAAGAATTAACATCAATTAAATTGCCACCTCGGAGTATTCTAAGACCGGTTGCGTCACATTTTCAACAACGAAATATCAAAATGGAGTATACATGTTCAAATGATGCCACAAGTAAATTAGATCAATCTATTAAAGTTGTTACCAGTGACGAGGAGAAATGTGCAGTAGTATTAACAACATTGGCATCACAAGCTATCTATCTACACAAAAAGATGTGTGAGAAATTAGATAAGATAGGTAATAGCAGTGATGTAGTATTGATTCATGGTGGACAAGACAAGGAGACCAAGTTTTGGAATATGAGGCTGTTATGTGGCAAAGAAGAGTTCAAGTCCTATAACCCACGCATTCTTGTTACTAATGGTGCTGGCAATACAGGCATAGATTATCACCGCATCACAGATATTATCCGCATTGGTTTGCCTCCCGATTTAGTTACTGCATTACAAGAGCGAGGTAGATTGGTACGCATTTTGGGTATGAAGGGTCGTATCTTATATGTAGTCAACATCAAGTCATTACTACAGTTATTATATCTTTGGTATCATCCTAAAACCAAATCTGGTAGTAATAATGAAGTTCCCAAATCGATCCAAGGTATGAATTCGTCGTTCAGGCATTCCAAGCGCTTCTCCAATTCGGGAGTAGTAGATAATGTGCTCGACGATGATGGTGTTGATGCAGATACCAAGAAGAAATATGCTTTGACAGCAACACAGAAGAAGGCTGATTTGAAAGAGAAAAAAGATGCTTTATTGGATGTTATGAAGTTCTTCACATTAAACCATGGCTGTCAACATGTCAGGGCCGAGATCTTTCTATCTACTGGGGTATTACGATCAGCTCCGACCGATATTGAACGATGTGTCAATAAGTGCCCGATTTGTGACAGGTCATGGTACAAACAACACCGACCCGTCAGTAAGAAGTGGTTGATTAAGTACTTTCAATCAAGAGACTTCTATAAATTCATGCCTCTATCAATGAAAGACAATACCGATGCTCTAACCAATCTACTTTGGAAAGGCGATGAGACATGGATTAGCAACATTTTCAAGGTAGCAAAGAAATCATTGAAAAAGTATAATGTTGAGTGTCTTATGATGTCATTAATTGCGGCTGAGATCATTACTTGGAATGTAAAGCAGAATAGAGACATTGAATTTGATTTGAATAGTACAACAACTGATGATGGTGAAACAACTGCAATCAAAACACAATGTTATGAGATTGATTCATATTCAATCAAAACACAATGTTATGAGATTGATTCATATTGGAACGGTATCAATTTACATGACGAATGAATTGTATAGTGTGAATCTATTATTTTAATACATCAGTCAAATCTGAATCCCGACGAATATTAGCCACATGCTGACGCCATGGCTGTATAGGCATGTCATCTTGCTCAACTCCACTTGTTTCATACACAGTCTCATCTTGTATCTTCTTTATGACAGATAATATCTCATTATTCACTTTACGAGTCCGTTGCATTCTATTTCTTTGTGCTTTTCTAACACTAGCGATATCCATAGACTTAAATTGCTCGAGACCCTTCTCCTTTGTATCTTCCAACATATGCTTGTGCAACTTACGGTATCCTTTCTTATCCACACTGCTCCTTTCTCTCACTTCCTCTTCTGTTGGTGGCTCCAGATCACTATTCTCTGACCTTATTGCGCCCATCACTTCATCTTCGTCAATCTCATCGTCATCATCATCTTCTTGGTGTTCTCTTGTTGCCGGAGGTAAGATTTGTTGAATGGATGAGTATAATCGATCGCACATATCATTTCCTTGGCGGTGGTCATTTGATTTAACTGACTTTTGTCCACTTCTTGTCAAGTTAGTCTTGCTTTTGACTTTATTCTTCACATCATGTACATAATCATTTGTAAATTTTCGAGTAGGCTTGATCTCAGCAGTACCTGCGGTCATGAGAATCTTGAATATCAATTCTTGTTCTGGCTTCATTGAGGGAGCAATACTGTGTTGATAGACTTCTCCTTCGCCAATACCCTCCTTGATAGTGTAATAATTTTCAATCGTTCGCTTGCATCTCTCTGCCATACCAGCAAAGTTGCCTTGTAACACGAATGATTCCACCTTCTTCTTGAAAGGGAATTGAGCTAATGTCTTATTCTTCAACTCAAGTGCTTCATCCTGTGCTACCATCCTCTTGCCGGTATCCTTGGGGTAGTTGCGAACACATCTATTCTTCATCGCCTCCATATATCTAGCGTATTCATTGTCTCTTAGAAGTGTATCAAGTTGATGTAGAGAACGTTCAACATACTTGTTCTGTCCAATTACATGCCAAGTCGGTGCAAAATTAGCATATCCCTCGAGTATTGAAAGTGAGTCGCCGCCACGATATGCATTCACAAATGAACGGAAGTCGGAATACATACTCAAATACAAAGCACACCCGCGCCTCCACTCATCTTCACTACTCTTCAAGTCGTCAAGAAACTTGTTAAACTCCATTGCAAATCGACACATGTATTCTTCACGAGACTCTGACTCTGACTCTGACATCATGTTGCTAGTATCATATGATTCAAACTTGGAGCAGAATTCATATAGAAATACTCTATACAACTCATCAGCAACAATATCAGCGAGTCGACATGCCTGAAAGTAGCATCCTGATACGGTATCATAAATTCTCTTCCATTCAAGAGCTTCCTTGAACGGTTCCAAGAAGCCGCGGTAGAATAGAGTATAGATTGCTTGCAACATAGCAAGTCCGGCATGCCAATCACCAGGAAGCTGCATAACACGAGACATAGCATCCATGAAGATATCAGCCTGTTTGGAAGCTTCATCAAACGTCAAAGGCATTGCCGCCAAGTCTCTGTAGAACTTGGCATTGTTCTCTATAGTCTTGCAATCGCCAAACAGGTATACTCGACGCTCTTTCCAATTATCTGCTAGTCTCCAAGTCCCATCCTTATTCTCAATCAAGATACCAACTCGAAAGAGCTGATCTAAAGTTATGGCACCGCACTGCTTAGCAGATTCTTCAGGTAGTGCACATAAACCAAGCAACAACTGCTTTGTAACCTCGTCTACTTCATCATTCCAAGACTTTGTTGCTTTATCATGAAAAGTCTTTGCACCATCAACAAATGTCTTTATACCATCACTTGTGACAAGCTTATGCATCTTATCAATCTTAGCATTGTCGAATGTTGATGCTGATAAGGTACGGTCTACATTCTCAGTAATAAATGATCTCCAAACTTGATGTACAGTATCAGCAACTTCACCCAACTCATGATATGACTTGACTCGTTTACCAGTGAAGTCAGGCTCGGTTTCAACCTCCATCATTGAAGCATGCTCGAATTGTTGACTTACTTCCTTTGCAGACTTGGTATTCACCTTCTCAAATTCAGGTAGACCGCTTGGAGATGGAATGGCTTGTTCCACATATGTCATCTCAACATGCTTCTTGTCATATTGTGTCATAGTCCAATACCGTACTTGATTAGTCATTTGATGTGTTCCCTTGACAAAGTTGCTAGAGCTACCCTCACGCTGATACTTCAACTCTTGGCCTCGCTGGAAGTTGTCATACACAATAATCACAGCATCTAACCCAGAGAGTAACTTCATTTGATTGGCAATGAGATTCTTCGTAAGCTCCTTCATCTTCTCATCACGAGTATCAGCATGGCAAGTGTTGCCCCAATAACACGAGAACTTCTGTGCCTTATTAGCAACTCCCCACCCATATGATGCCATGGCTTGTACAAAAGACCAATAAACGAGCCGTTTAGGATCTGCCTGCCTTGCAGATGATAGAAGCTGGAAGAATACTTGAAGTTGTTTCGATAGTATGAGCTCTTTACCACGCGAGTAGTTTGGGTTGATATTCCTCATCTTACACAAGCCCTTCCAAATCTCGGGAAAGAGTTTAATTGCTTCCTTCATTAACTCTTCTAATTGCTCCAATGGGATAAGAGCAAGAGTATAAATCTGAAA
>Ga0214478_100336_pt1 | contig 27578 bp, 19 predicted proteins | sample M1_20Mar14CPVII9_2_FD_178001 | JGI IMG/M metagenome (GOLD analysis project Ga0214478, IMG submission 178001) | Marine eukaryotic communities from Monterey Bay, California, United States - M1_20Mar14CPVII9sort6BwellD7 | ecosystem: Environmental > Aquatic > Marine > Unclassified | place: USA... | reverse complement strand
ATATTTGATTCCATCTACGAGCGATGAGAGATACTGGGAATCCATCGTCACCATAATCAGATATTACTGCAATCATTCTAGCCACGAACATGTCATCATCATTGTTACCTTCCTCATTATACAAACTTTATGATTGCACAACCAAAGGTTGCTGATAGAGGACAGCAGTCAAATGGTGGCAATGGCAGAGGCTCGGCATCAATGTCAGGTGGAGGCAGAGGTGGAGGTGAAGGTCGAGGATTTGATCGTAAACGCAATTGGGATCAACAGCAAGGGCAATCGAATGGGGGTCAATATGATACACCTCAATCATCAGCAGCAGCTACTGCCTCCCCTGCTCAATCAACACCAAACTATCCAATCAATACCAAATATCATCGCTCACCAAGTAAACAACAATCTCAACAAAAGTTATCCCCAATGGAACTACAATTACAAGAACAGAAACAACTCGAGGAACAAAAGGCATATGAACAATTCCAAATACAAGAAAAAGAATGGCGTAAACGTCGTAAAGCCGAATATGACATCTTCATGACAGCCAAACAATCTCGTGAGGCACACTTATCAACACTTGAACACAAAAAAGACTTATTATCCAAACAAGAGAGCATGCTCAATTCTCAACTACCCCTACATAAAAAGATGTTAACAGTATTAAAATCCAAGAATGCAGAATTATCCGAACAATCTAAAAAAATGAAGGAGATATTAAGTACACAAACTCGTGTAATGGAAATTAAGAAGGAGATTAAAGGATTAGTTGAAACTATAGAAAAGTTAAAACAAGAGGAGATAACCAAAGGTGTATTCCGGCCTACTGAGAAACGACCGATATTTAGTAATGCTGATACTGATGGTGGATCGACAAAGAAGAAAAAGGCTAGGTTAGATCGTAGAACGACTGTATTGAAAGTTGATGGATTCAATAGTGATGTTACCGAAGATGCTATCAAAGAGCACTTCAAATGTTGTACAAGTGTCAATATAGAAAGAGAAGATGATAAGACATTTGCAATAGTCAACTTTGTTAATCGAGTACATGCAGAAAAGGCCAAGTCGAGTATGTCCAAGTTTAATAATCAGGAGCTTACTTGTACTTGGTATAATCTACCATCGGCGGACTCTAAAGAAGCCACGGCTTCTGCCTCAAGCAATCAAGATCAGTCAATGCTGAAGAATAATGAGGAATCTACCGACCAAACAGCTAAGGATGATGTAGATATGAAAGTAGACGAAGAAGAAGGATTGTATGATGACTTTGGAGGAGATGTGTTTGATATTGAACCTCCTCCGGATGGTAATGTGGAGGAGGCTGTAGATTATGATGAGGATGAAGAAGATCTCGTTGACTATGATTAAAAAAGCTGATAAGATATTCTTCATATATTGTAAAGCAAAGATCTTTCATTGTTGTTAGGCTGTAATATCTATACTTTATAAGTGACTTATTCTATTCTTGGCCTTTTCTCTTGAGGTACTTTGTAATCTTCGGGATGTGGACCTCTCTCGATTTTGATCCTAGCTTTACTAGCAGATGTGAACATAGCGTCGCCCCAGTCCATCCCCACTGTAACCATCCAACAATAAGCACCTGATAATCCCTCTTTCATTATCCCAAGTTTGATATCATTCTTATAAACTGTTAAGGTACCCTCATCATAGTCTAAGAGCAACCCAATCTTGCCACACCCTTCAAACATTTGCATACCTTGCCAAGCTTCATTGGTGACATTAAGAGTGTCCTCGTGTTCATCATCATTACCTTCTTCAAATACCCAATCAGTCGATTTACACTGTCCATCTCTGGCTCTATATACACAAGAGTGTATGTTACTATCTCCCCATTCTGGACATTGCAACTCCCTTAGATCATCTGCCCAATTTTCACTAAATGGAGTAAACAAAGCCGAAAAGGAACTATCTGGCGTAAATTGTTTTAAAGGTCTAACAACTCCAAACCAAAGAAGATGGTCATCCAATGAATCCAGTCCAGAACTTGTAAAGGTGACATAATGTTTGCCAGCTCTCATAACATGGTCACTAACAGCAGTAAATGCATGTATTGTTCGTCTAGCGTGCGGTGCGGCCTTTATCCCGGCATGTCTTGGTGTGGGTTTAATTATTGATCTGTCTCCAAACACATGTTGAATGTCTCTACCAAATAGCTGATCAAACTTTAGTGGCTTTCGAAGTCTGTTCAACTCGTTGTGGAGGAAGAATGGAGAGTAACCAGCTTGGTAGAGCGACAATGCTTCCTTCTCACCTGTCGATGCTCCTTCATATATCTTATACGCTATCTTTTTCATCAATGACACATGCTCCTCTTCTGTGCCTATGGCGTGTTTCCTAAGACCAAAACGTTTACAGGTTGATGCCATTTGAGCAAAGTCTTGTGGCTCCAAGAATGATAATATACTAGCAAGGTTGTCTTCATCAAGAGATAGAAGTATACTCTTTGGGAGATCATCATCACCTCTCAATACAGTGCATCTTTCATCTAATCTCAAGATTTTGTCTTCGGCATAAGCCTGATTTACTTCCAAGGTACGAACCTTACTCTCCAACTCGGCAATCTTATCATATAATCTCTCAGCCATGCTGTTTACTTTGTACAAAGCCAACTTCCGAAAACAGAGCAAATATATCTGTCCCTCTTGTTTTAGAACCTCACAGAACATATTCTTTTGAATTGCTATCTCTTTGAGCCATTCAACTGGAATAGAATGCTCCTCATTATGAGCAAGTATGAACTTTCCTCCAAGATCAAGTAATACGGCAACCGTATTCATCAATAGATAGATGTTTTTCCTTTCTGTATAAAGTAAATCTGATCCGAGTATTAGGTCAAACCTTTGATTGTTATAGTCAGAAATACCATCATCTTCTAGTTGTGATAGAAATTCTTCTGCTTCGTCTTTCCCCCACTTTAATTGTTCACATGATATGTCATTGTCATGGTCCGAGAAGGTATTGAATGATATGTTCTTTTGCAATAAACGAAGAACATTAGTATCACCATCAGTTAGTATTGTTGCGTTCATATAGCCGTTTGATTGGAGTAAAAGATGGACAAGCAGTCCACATTTCCCAAGTCCAGAACCAAGTTCCAGCATACGAAACTCCTTCTGTTCAAACTCACCCGTTCTCTCTCTCTTAATGTCATCATCATTCAGAAGGTAATTGCAAAGTACGTCTGATGTTGCCTTCCATTCTGTTAGACCAGAAGATACCATTGTTTGATCTGAACCCATCCGATACCCCTTTAGCATTAATTTGATATCTTTTCCATCGCGCTGAGCTTTTGGATAGGTTGATGTAAATACCTCTGTAGGTGCAGGTAGTTGATCTTTACTTCTTAGCTTTATATCAATATCATTTGGACGACGTACTAAATAATCATACCATGGTACTTCCTCATCATCTTTTTCCTCAGAAGAGGAAGAATGATTGTCTTCTTCCATATTATCCTCCATACTATATTATTAACCTGGTATATTAATATTATATGTAATATAATAGGTAATTTAGGTGCCTGATGTGGAAATTTAATTTTTCTAATACTAATGTGACACAAGATATTCATATAAAACCTAACCCGCGGCCTTAAACCTTATAGCCGTATAATATGTTAATTTGAGCACATTTTTAAGCTTGGTCGGCGCTCACAGATTCATATACCCGCCAATGTTGAGCCAGCTAAGTAGTTGCGTGGATGCGTGCTTGCAATGCAAATTGCTGAACTGCAAAGATCGGGTTGAGTTTTAAGAAGGTACCAGTATCTTTTATCTCGGTCCCTCAATACAAACAATAATTAGTACAACAGCTAAGGAAACGATAGTTGATATTGTATAGCAATATTAACCGCAGTACATAGATTCTCTAAACATCTTTCTTGTGGTGCTGGTCCGGTGATAAGTTGAGTGATCGCCAATTAATTCATGCATTTTTGTGGAACGTGAGATGAATGTGAATGATGAGAAGTGATATGGATCAACTCAACCAACATCGTCGACATTACTAAGTCTATGCAATCTACCGACAAACATCTCCTCCAAAGATCGAGTATTGCATTTAGACAAACTAAAATCATGGTGTGTACAATACCCCAATACAATATCAGAGCTACTTACATTATCTAAACATCGTGATAAGAAAACGGGATGTATGCCATTGCATTGGTTCGCCGGTACTGGATTTAATGAAGGTATATATTATATATTATCTTCTTTTGCAACTGAATATGATACTGACATATCAGTAGATCAACTAGCATCACATCCCAGTACACATCGAACTCCACTTCATTATGCAGCACGAAATGGGCATCTATCTACATGTAGGTTGTTAATTGAAAAGTATAATGCCAATCCACATCCAAAATGCGGAAGAGGAGGTGTCACTCCGTTGCAATTGGCAGTTTGGCAGAATCAACTGGGTGTTGTTCAATACTTGGTAGATGTTAACGGAGAAGAGGTTGTACATGAACGAAATGGTTTCAACTGTGGACTTATGCATTGGCTTGGTCTGGTACCTCCAAAGCGATGGAGTGGTGATATTGACAGTGATAACAACGAGGAAGCTGATGGATCAGGGGTATTAACACTCGCAAGATATCTACATTCTCTAGGTATATCATATGAATCAACAATTCAAAACAGCAACACACAAGGTCATTCACCAAATCACAAAGCATCATGGGGAGGCAATTTATCACTATTACAATACTTTCGAGATGAACATGATGTATATGATACATATCAAGATTTGGCAGGGAATTATTGTGCAGATATTGTCTCAGTAATACTGAATGTTATGAATGGTTATTAGAGCATGGTAGTGGTGATCGAGCTAATAGTTATTATGTACTTGGATTAGATGTCGGTGTTGATATGGACACGGTACGAAGTCGATACTTTGAGCTTGCTAGACTAAGTCATCCTGATAAGATTACTCAGCATAATGATGAAAAGAAGGATGATATAGTCGATGAGTTTGTAAAGATCAAGGCGGCATATGAACATTTGACGAAGGAAGCTGGGAAGGGCAAACAAAGCAATCCAAAGTATGACGAGTTCAAGCTGTTAGAAGACCATCGGCGTATGAAGTCTGATAATAATGAGGAAGGTAACAATGATGATGACATGTTCGTGGCTAGAATGATTGCAGTAATATCTGATTATGGTGACGATGGATTCCCAGTATCTCTCATCGCTCGTAGATGGAATCAAATATGGCCTGATAGACCATTCCCTACCGAATATGTTACTGAAAGAACAGTCCAGTGTAGTACCGAAAAAAATGCCTCTGGTATGATGGTAGTGAGGAAGAAGGTGAATCTTCTAAAATGGCTCAAGTGGAAGTGTAAAGGAACAAGTGTATACTTTAAACAATCCAAGGGAGATGTACTGGCTTTTGACGGATCAACACGCACTGATAAGGACAGTGACAAATGAATGCATGTCATACTCTGCCTACAATACAAGGACCATGCATACAACTCAAGGTACACAAACGAATATACAAAATTATCTTATACAGAAATCATGATACAAAACTCCCTTGGCTGATAGATAGAGTCCTTTCATACACAAACCACTTTTCACATTGAACTACATCACGAACCACAAACATCATCTACATTCTCATTAGAGTTTGACTTCAAATCCGGCTTCACTGACAAAAGATTCATCATTAGAGGAGCCACTGGATTCAAAGCTACTATCTGCTCCAACGGTATTATCATAAGTATAGTCTTCAGTTGCAACAGAGGTGTCATCCCTAACAGAAGGACTAGCTATCTTCACTTGTTCAATCTCATCATCAATCATAAACAGAGCATCATTAACGACGATGTTCCTAGCTTCCGTCTTCTCTGCGTTCTTCCTCTCCCGACGCTTCTTTGCAACCAACGCCAACATACCAAGGAGAGCTAGTAAAGACACGACAGTAATGCCTGCAATGCCTCCATTCGATAGTGTTCGGGAGTTTGAAGTATTATCAAGAAGTACAGATGTCTGTATCAATTGATCTGCATCGTCGAGACGATCGCCAATGTAAGAGATGGCAAGCACACCATCTTCATGAGTTGTGTATGAGTTGCTATACTCCTCAATTGCATCATACAGATCAGTCTCGGATAGGTGACGAGGTTCGGATGCTAAGCTGCGACGCCTGATTAAAGAGTTCGAGACCCATACTGTCATCTTGCCTTTCATTGGATTACAGTTGGATGATGAACCCGTCAAGTCGTCTTTGGATACCATACACTCGGCTAAAAAAGAAGATACACATGATATGAGTAAAGATAAGATTAAGATCAAAGAGACATATTGTACATATGCAACAAGCATATCATATGCACAATCTATACCAATGTCAATGTATAGAACTCACTGTATACTGTTTACATCAACAGGGGTAGAACCAACACCGACAACAGGAGAGGAAGAACTAAGGACGGGATTTTTACGGTGTTGCTGGCTGGAATTATAAAAAGGAAAAGAGGAAAAAGAAGAGAAAAAGGGGAAGAGAGGAGAAGGAAGGGAAGGAAGAAGAGAGAGGAGGAGAAGGGAGAGAGGATTGGGTACTATAAACATCTAGTTGCATTCTTCTTTTTGCTGGTGGTGGGCTGGTGGCGATAGTCTCAGAGCATTAATATCTGGATAGAGAAGATCTACATCTATTCAAGCAGGGACTAAATACATAATTAATACCTTATATGTTCATATTCTATGCCCGGTTCATCTGCAGAGCTTCTGGTAAAAGCAAGCAAGGGTATCCTCAGTCTAATATGCATAGAGTGTGCTGGATAGATTTGTGGTTCATACACATATGCAATCTTCCTTTCAAATGTACTCTAATTTGTTTGCCGTTCCAAAGAATCTAAATCATCCCATATCTTTATACTAAATCTTTGAATCTGTATTGTCAGTACCATCCAATAATATCTTTAATCCATCTTCTTCAAGCGATGCATATCGTTTCAAGTACTACGGTATATACCCCGTTTCGATACGATTGTTGCTATCATATTACACATCATTTATTTGTTTAAGTATTCCCTTTTCCTCGTTTGATACCATGTGCAATACTAGACGACGACGTGTATGTAGTGATTTACCAATGCATTATAACAACACCCAAACACTTGATAAGCAAACTTTAAACACACCGCATAGCTCCTCAACCCGCCGATGTATGTTACTTGTATTAATTGTAAACTTTCATTGTTATTTGCTGATGTTGTCAACGGGGTATTATCATAGTAAAGGTCGTGTGGGTAGTAGAATAATCGGGAGATGAATCGGGAGACGATGATATATTATTATGGTTTCATATCATCGCGTGCCGGCCCATTATCGACCCCAAACGTCAGACGATACTAACATATAATATATCTCATTATCGAGCGGAACACGACAGTGATATCATACTTGTGATTGTTTATATATCGTATGATATGTTAAATGTTAAAGCTGCATCTCGATTGCAATAATTTATGAAGTAGTAACTTTGGGGTATTCTTGTGTAATAAATAAGATGACCGCAGAAAATTTGACACCATCACGATGTATCGTATCTAGTATAGATATATTGGTGTATCTATCATTACTATATTACGATTATCTGCGTAGAAGTAGAGGTAGGAAGCGGCTGCCATGATTTGCAATGATATTTGTGAGTTGTGAGAGCCGAGCTTTTGTTATTTGGTGCAACGTGGAATAAATACTTCGCTGCTAATGCCAAATAATCTATTACGACACAGATTACTTATAGACATAAAGCTTTTAGCAGCTAAAAGCTTTATGTCCCCTGTTGTAAATGTACATATTTAGTTCCTTTTAACCAGCCTTTACCTAAGATACCGCCGATGTGACACACTTAAAAATAACAGCACCATAAACCAACTCCCCTAAGGACTCCTTCGACTCTACTAAATTCACAAGCGGTCAGCCCATACTTCTCTCCAATCTCCTTTAGCAAATCGCTCTCGAACTTGTTGACCAACAAGTCCAAGTTGGAATCATTAGTCGTATGGATCTCGTAATCATACTTTAGATCAAGTTGTTTAACATCTTTGGCATCAATCAAGTCTTGAGCATTGTTACTTCTACACGAAAGGAAAGTATCAACGTCGTCGGTAGGTGAGGTATCCTCCTCAATCTCTTGCTTTATAACAGTTGCATCGATAGTAGTAGTTACTTCATCATTGCAACCCGAACCCGTTTCGTCTGTATTTGATAGGTTGATATCATTACTATCGTTCGTGTAGCGGTTATCGTTTGATCCACACGGCATTGTTTGTCGATTATCGATATGTTGTTTTATGTTTGAGTAGGTGAGGCCGATGAAGATATGTATTGAGATGAAACCTCTGAGAATGATAGACTCTTTATAATATGTATGATAATCTCTCAACAAATATGCTGCTGAGTGCACGTATAGCGGTCCTGTCAAAGTCATGCACCATTGTCCATCGTCTTCATCTTCATAGAAGATACTTTTGAAAGATACCTGTGAGCAACTGTGAGCATAAAACATTTCGTCCGATTGATTCAGTGTGCATGGCCAAAAATATAATAGATTCAGCCCATATGATATTAGTATTCTTGTAGAGGAGATAGATATTGTTGCAATAGAAATGTGGCGGTCTAACAGTGGTTTACTGTCAGTGGAACTAAATATAACCCATAGTGAAGATGATTCAATAATAAGTAGTTGGCTAATTCATGACGTTGGATCTTCGGAAGTGAGTATATCCCCGCCACCATCAAAGTGTTATAATCATGGTAAAAGCCATGCTAATGAGAATAATGTTGGTTGTATCATGTATGGGTTGCTGTCTTTGTTTCAGTGTCAGACCGACTCTACATTATAAGCATAAGATATGTGCACAATCATATAATATAGACACATCATATGCATGTTATCGACAGTCTCTACATATGCATATGAGTAGTAGTGATAATAATAATGACGATGATAAAGACACAACAACTCGATCAGTATTCGAAGACCCAATGGAGAATAAGAGAGATGATAAAGGAGATGAACGACAAGGACTAACCTATGATGAAATGATGAGAGATCCTGAACTGAGAGAAAGAGAATTCAAAGCGAGTATGAAAAGGAAGAATCAATTGTTCTTAGGACAAACAATATCAAGGGCTGTACAAACATTAGCATGGGGGTTTGTGGCTGTCGGTTTTATTGCAAATATACTTGGATACGCCTGGGTAGCAGATCCCAGTGGTGGATTGAAAATTGGTACTCTAGAAGAAAGGGATTTTCAAAGAGAAATGATAAAGGAGAAGAGGAGAGCCGAAGCAGAGAAAGAAGATCCAGTTGCTGTATCAATATCAAGAATACAAAGTTCTTCAGTCAACCATGTTCTCAACTGGCTAGAACAAGATAAGTATTCTTAGTTATATGATATGTATATGAGTTGTAAATTAAAGATTGTATAGCAAGAGCATTAGATAGTTAATGATCTATTTAGCATATGGCTAACCTGTATGCTACCCCTCATACGCTGATTACGTTGCCACTAATCTTATATGTAGACGGTTTTGTTACTTCCTCTCCGACATTGAATTCAAACGAAACATCAATCTGATCTCCTCCCTTAACTGCCACTGGCTCTGTTGACATTATAGGTAGAACAGTTTGCCAGTGACTCTTTTGATGACCTCCATCTGGAAAGTGTCTCGAGTTGATTTCAACATCGTCACTTAATAATAGTCTTGGCCACAGAGCGATGCCTGTGACACTATTAGCAGCGGTTTGAGCATTACCTTCTGCATCTACAACTCTTCCCCGTTTCATCTCCTCAAGAAACTTTTTATTATTCTCTTCGATTCTCTTCTCATCAACTGTAAATGCTACTTGTTTCTTCTTTTGTAACGCCTCTGTTTCAATATTAGCAAATGATATATCCTCAACTAACACAGGATCTGATAATAACTGTAATCCTTCATCACGACAATTAAACCGAACAGGTTCACCATCTAACTTATTCCAATCAAAACCCGGTGGTCTAAATAAATGATGTAATGTATACGATGCCGGGGCACCATATGTTTGAATTCGAGATGGTATCCAATTCTTTTCATCAGTTGGATTCTTCACTAATCGTTTATGTGCATCTAAGATTGTTGCATATGCCCCCTCTTCGGAACATACACTACCCACAATTTCGGCTATACAAACGTCTGCTTGTTCGGGTAATGTAATGTCTGTACTAAATCCTTCCAATACTTCAATCTTATCCGAATATCCTAATTTTTTGATAGTTTCTCGTGCTGATTTGGCTGCATCCTTTGATGCTTCAATTGCATATACCTTTTTAGCACCGGCTTTGGCAGCTACTATTGCAAACAATGCAAATGGGCCTGTGCCTAAATCTAATACTATTTGTGATGAAGGTCCACCCTCTGCTGACTTTAAACGATCTTTAATAGCCTTTTCAAATAATGGTGTACGAGATTGATCCTTCATCATTGCCTCGTATGCTGTATATAGTATAAGAGTATAGAAACGTGGAAAAGATGTTTAGATATAAAAGAAGACAACGTGATATACTTATCATTAGCTCGTAGCAGCTACTCAAACAAATTAGATAAAAGAAGACATACGTATTATGATGTGCACACCATATAGTAATATGTACCTAATACAATACATAAAACTTACCAGATTTATCAAACGAAACAAACTTTCCCTCCTCACTACTATTTAATCCATCAACTGCCTTCCATGATGCTTCTATAGGCGTATTTGTACTTTCTTCAACAGCATTGGCTACATTTACATTGGATTGTAATACTGACGTTGTGAAGGGTGATATTGATAAGTTTTTTATTTGTTCAAGTACATCACGACGAGTTGATGAAGATTGAGTTGAGAAACTATGTATGGATGATGTTAGTATGAATGGAATGTAGCATTGTAGTAGTAGTCTGGAGAGAACCATTGTCTATATTGATTGCCATCGGCTAAGCGAAGTTGAATGAGGTAAGGGGAGAGTCGTTGTATCGCTTAATATTTATTTTATTCACCTGTAATATTTTTGGGCAAAATGAAAATGAAAATCAGAGGTTGAATTCATACGCAGCAGCTCGGCCGGCTTTTGAGCATTGAATCATTTCTGGATGAATTCATACTGTGCATAATCTCTTCTACTAAATAAAGAGACTCGGGGCTGTGCGGCGCGCGCCCCGGCCTGCATTGAGTTAGTAGGGTATCTTTGAACCCATAGTTGGCAGTTAACGGGTAAAGTTTCACTAAAATACTTTGTGCTTAACTCTAGACTCTACCGAGGGAAGTAGGGTAAGTAGACCCAAGGTAAGTAAGTCGAGGTAAGTCCGTAAGTCGAGCTCGGTCGGTAGAGTGCCGGCCGGATAGTTAGTTTTGCGCGGTGCTTGTAGCTGATACAATGTCATCTAGCAGTAGAAGTAGCAGTAGCGACAGTAGTAATAGTAGTAGCGGAAGTAGTAGTTCTTCTTCATCTTCTTCGTCGTCGTCTTCAACTCCACAAGATGCAAAACAATCTAAAAATTTACCTCCCAACTCTCAATCAGATGATGGAAGTAATATACCTAGACATGACAATAATATCAATAGAAATGATACTAATATAACAGCAAAAGGTTATAATAATAATGACAATAACAGTAATGAGTCGATACCATCTACTACTAAAAGACGGAAACGAAAGCGCTCTTCTTCATCTTCATCTTCTTCTGACAATAACTCAAATAGTGATGAAGAAGATGATGATGTGGACAGTTCGAAATCAATGCAGGGTAGTAATACGAACGACAGTAGCAATAGTAATATACAAGAAGAAAAGGAGCCTACGAATGTACCATCAAGTATAGATGTTGCAATATCATCTAGTGGTGATAATAATATGATGGTTAATTCCAAAGAAGATGAAGAGAGAATAAGTAAGCATGAGGATACAAGTTTAGATAAGTTGAACAATCCCAAATCATTAGATAACAGTGATAATGAAGAAAGTATAAACCCATCGACTGATAAATCAAATGTTGATACATCAATACAAAATACCAAACTATCATCATCATCATCAACTTCCAATCGAATACAAAATGTACAATATCAAATGTTAGGTACACCAACTCTCCTCCATCGATATTCATCATCCTATCTTAATTCATCTACACGTACATCAATATTAACACCAAATCAATTAGATATGGCTGTTTATATGAATAAATTTCCAATGAAGAGTTGGTTCACTTCTACTACTACTGGTAATAATGGTAAAAAGAAGAGAAGGTACAACACACAAACACCCCAAAGTCCCTTCATTAACAGTACATGTATACCAACTAATTCAAAGCCTTGGGGTAGATTACATGATTTAGATATGCGACATACTACTGCTAATACCAACAACAATAACACCAACATTAGTAATAGGCGTAGAACAATACAACATGAGCAACAAAAACAAATACAGTTAGATGTTGAGACTATAGTGAATGGATTACATGTTGCTAATCGGAATAGAGTACAGTCATTCTGGAATGGAGAGGATGGTGCTGCTAATAATGTACAGCAATATCCTAAGAGATCGGCTAGTGTAATGCAGAATATACGTCAGCAGGAAGATACGCAGAAGGATATAACACCCCGAAAGAGTAATGTACGACAAAAGCAAACTCAACCTCAACCACAACCTCAACCACCTCCTACTACACAACCTCCCCACAACAACAAACAAAAGAAACTAATAACACCATTTAATCTATTCTGTAAATCTTACATATCAAAACAACGATATAAACATCATGGTATTAAAATACATTATGAACAAGCATCAAAAGAATGGAAGGAGATGAATATGAATGATAAGGAAGTTTATGTTATAGAGGCTGAGAGGATGAATGATGGCAATGATGATACGGGTGAAGACGGAGGTGGTAATGATGAACTTGAGAAACAAAAGCCGAAGAAGAAGCCAATCAGTTCAAGTCACGAGTACTGTTTCCATGAGCGACGACTATATGGACGGCATTACAAATTGATTTCACCAAGTCAAAACTTCAACTTATTAAAACAAGATGATAATAATAAGTCGTCACGCTTGGATAAGAAAAAAGCTACTACTAAGTCGAATGGCAAGGGTACCAACTCATTATCCAAAGCAACAGCAACATTCACAATGAAGGATAAAGTTGCAGCAGCCAAGGAAAAGAAAAGCAACAGGGGTAGAGTTAAAGGGGAAGGGAAGGGTAAAACAACAGGCTTTAACATCTTCCGATCTGAATACTTGGCATCTAATCCTTTCCCAGCCGCATCAACTGCAACAAATGATACAACAACAGAAATTTCAAGTACAATGAAGAATGGCAAGCCATCCAAAGCACATAATGTACAATTCGTAACTAATACAAAGCTAGCAGGTAGTAAATGGAAGACAATGTCCGAGGAGGAGAAGGCACCATACAAACAAAAGGCACGGATACGGAATGAAAAGTTAGTATCAACAACAACAACAACTACTACAACAATTGAAACTTCATCATCTACAAGCAACAACAAGAAGAAGAAAGTTCCAACTAGATATACCAAAAAGGATAAAAAGTCATACAAAGGATTCAATCTATTCCTTAAAGAATCATGGATTACAATTAAAAAGAATGAACCATACACTGGATCAAATAAAGTACAACAAGATGCATATACGAAGAAGCATTCTGAAGAGATTAGTTTAAATTGGAGAAACATGTCTGAAGAAGACAAGTTACCGTATAAGTTGGATGCACAACGTCGTAATGAATTGGTATTGGGGTGTAATAAAGATGATGTTAGTACCACGGATGATCTTACAGATGGTACTTCTGTTACTACAAATAATGGTAATGTGCATCAACTTGATCAAGATAGCTCTAATGTGAAAGATGTTACAGCAGCTCAGAAGGATGTATTACATAAGTGTAAATTCAAGAAGAAGACTGGATTCGATGTATATCGAGAAGAGTCATGGGTACATATCAAACAGACAGAGCCACTCAACAACAAAGATGCTAGTATAGATGATAAAAAGACCTATGTGACAAAACATCGTGAAGAGATTAGATCCAAATGGAAGGCAATGTCAGAGATCAACAAGAGACCCTATGAACTCGAGGCAACAAGGCAGAATGAATTATCATCTCCCGAGTATTTCACACCATTTACAAGACAAGATGTTGGTTTTGGATTTGGTTTGGAAGATGATCATCTAGAAGACGGTCTTACAGCAAGAGAACCGAGCCAATCTACCGATGTACACCACAGCAGAAATGGAGTGGGTGGTCCATCAGGTCATGGCAATTGCTTACTGACGATACCATGTCGATGTCAGAGTTGTAAGCTATCACCGTCTTGGTTTCTCGTACATCCAACCGGTGATAATCTATCGAGCTTGGCAATAAGTAAGATGATCTTGCCTCGAGATTCTCAACCTGTCGAACAAGAAAGACTCGAGGTGGATGTTGGCTCTAGAATACTGCAGATATCACAATGTGGTTCATCCGTTCAGCATCTTTCGACAAATCAGTCTATATGTCTGGTTGCTCGAACATCTCAGTATTGCTCAGTCATCTATGCCAAGGTAATTACAGAAGGAACAATCATCAATGAAGACTGTTCAATAAAATTCCAACTACAAGGAGAGAAAAGGATTGATCTTCGAACCTCAACAATGTCTTCACAGCCATCCTATTTACCAATTCATGTATCATGTGATCCCAAGACAACCATTTCATACTTTACATTTCCATCCTTTGCAATCTTAACCCGTAATGACTTGGGAAATTGTACTACTATTCATCGAGCATCCTTAAAAGATGAACCAGTTGTCACAACGCACAATCTATCATCGTCTCTAGCTGATATCTCATTGATTGAGTATAGCCCAACTGATCGAATGGTAGTATGGGCTGCAGCTCGGTCGGTAGTAATGCCTAAATTGACAACTGGATTCTTCAAGAAACGGAGTGGTACCGTGGCAGGTTATGGTCACAGCCTCCATCGAATTGATTTGAGAAGTAACTCATCGTCTAAGGTATGGAGTCCAAGTCATGCAGAATATATGACTGAAGGACTACACTCAATCAATGGAATAATGACAGATAAAACAAAGGAACATATCGTGTGGGTAAGCTCTACTTCTGCTTGTAAGGTTTGGGCATTAGATATTCGTTACAAGTCAGCCAAGGTAGTAGTGAGCTGGACTCTACCTTCTTTATGTGATGATATTGGTGTTCAAATGCCAATCACTGGACCATTCGGAGCAGGTGTTCTCATGAGTCAACCACCAGCTAAGGATGATGATGTCAAGGTTGTTAATGTAGAACAAAGCGACGAGCAGATACCAGTTTTGTTCACCTTGAAGAAGGATCCCAACTCTCACTCAGTGGGTGTATATCAGTTTCCAACGACCATGCCTCGATTTCATACAATGCCTATTGAGTCATCGGGATTTCAAGAGTTGCCCAAAACAAAGTATGGTGCCTCAAGTATTGCAAGAAGTACCATCTTTCCTCTACCGGATGTATCCGAAGGTATTTTCAACACCGGCGTTGCTGTGCTGCAATGTTCATCCAATGCATGCCTTGATGATGCTCAGTTGCAGGAGTTAAGTTATCAATCAACACCCACAAATGTGACATTTGTTATTACCATGACAAGTCTTGGTGATATGTATTGCCATTCATTGCTTGAGACTAATGCAATGGAAAAGACACCAGAGTCGTTACAACAGGATTTATCAGATGGACTTCCCGTTGGTACCAATGCAATCCCAGTTCCTGGTAACAATAAGAAGAGTTCAATCTCAAGCCATAACAGTTTGAGCATCACATTGAGTAATGAGTTTCCAACACCGTCTAGCGCTATATCTTCGTCTGTAATCCTCGACAAACGAGATTGCTGTCGCTTCAAGTCGTATTCCATTGATGATATAATGAATCGTAAACGTCCACCAAATAATGCTCGGAATCGACACAAATCATTAAAGAAGTTTAATGCACCTCAGTCTATGTATGAGTTGTCAAAGAGGAAGAGATACAAAAGTTTAAATGATGCCAGTCTCGATACCTTTAGAGTGGCTTCAGCAGCAGTTGATGGAGACAAGGATACACCTAATAAGCAAACTCTTATTGAGCATCCACAATCAAAGTTCGGGGTACTGCTTACCAAAAAAGAGTACGATGATGATTACCCTTTGGTTCGAGATGGTCTTACCTTGCCCTCAAGTCATGTGATAGTAGCAAAGAAGAAAAAGAAGGAGAACGACGTAATGCAAAATCACAGTTTTGGCGTATACAATAAACCAAACGTTGAGATTAATGAAAGTCTTTTAAAGACTTTGCAAGATAATTACTACTATGAGAAGCAAGATCGTCAACAGGCTGGTATCAAAAGAGAATGGAGCAGTGATAGTGATTGACGCGAAAGAGATTAATATACAAACAAAGTACTCGGTAAAGACTATAGAAGGCAAAGAGTTCAAGTCTAAACTACTGAAATTTATAAAGATTAATACTAATCCTCCTTCGCTTTGTATTAGTGTTTACTTCGGCATCTGCAATGAATTTGCAAACCCAGTAAGAATGTCAACCAACCGTCCCTGATATGAGGTTCCGACACTCCCAAGTGTACCACAACCTGGAGGAGGGGTTTCACATCTATCATAACAGAAGATCAAAGCTGGACGTCCATCATCTGTGTCGTTACCAAGGCCACGATGAATCGTTCTCGAATCATATGCAACTATGCTTCCCGCAGGCGCTTCTATTACACGGGCCCCCCCTTGATTCAATGGCCACTTATTGTTATGTGAACCTAGCAAGAGCTGTGTGCCACCATTATCACTAGTAAAATCAACTAATGGAATAATTATACTCAGACCTCGAGCACGATTATCCTTGTGCCAGCTTTGATTACCAGATTTGGGAACAGCTGTCATTAGTTGCAATTCACTGCGGTATATTCCCTCCATTTTATTATTAGTTGAAGAAGAAGCTGTGGTTGTTGTTTTGTTCTCGCTTACCCATTTACTATCCACCTTCTCCTCTTCTATATTCTGCTGTTCATAAAAGAAGCTTTGTACCAATGGATAAATCTGCTTCTCAATTTCTTCCAACAATTTGATATCCTCCTCACCCAAATGATTCTCTAGACAATGATATCGTCCATATGCTGATAATCGCCATGTTTCATCCTTTGGCATCATATTAGCAGGACCTCTACGCTGTTGTCTTTTTGGTTTTATAATTTGAGTTGGCATGCTATTTGAAGCAGGCATATTCTTCACATCGTTAATAATCTTTGGTGTAAGCCGTAGATTGTTTACTATTGCAACACCCGATGCTGTGTGTAAAGTTCAGTATAGTATCATATAGTGTACATTTGTAATGTTGAGAATAATATGTGTGAGCAATAATCGCATCATAATATATCAGAAGTTGATTTGCAAAGTTTAATATGTTAGTTGCAATGACAAATGACACATCTTGTGCACAAATTATAAGTATCCCATATCGTCATCCAATTGCAACCACAATGCTATTATCACAGAATTATATCATGCCATATTATATTATAAAAAGCATGCTACGCAACGAAGAAGTTGACTTACTTTGAAGACTTGTCAATGCACCCGAGATAGTCGATGATGTACACCCATCACTTTTATCGTCAAGGATACGTCGTTGAGATTCAAGATGATGACATGCAAATATGGTGCCGCCTGTGGCAGTAGCTGCAACGAAGAGCTTGGGAAGGATACGCGATGCTTGATTAGTAGCCATAATGGGTTCCTCTATGATATATGGGCGGGGGTGATCAGAATTGGCAGGAGATGATCTTTATCGATAATCATTGGGTCTCGCGGGATCCGGACCAGTACCATCCAAACTTTATTCTTAATAAACTCGATATAATATCAATCTTTTCCCAGTGCAACCTGGTTATTGTAATGTTCAATGTAAGTATTTATTGTGTGCATACCATATATGTTCGGTGAACTTATGTATGATGTTGTGCAGTATCAGGTATCCTTTTTTATTGATTGATGCCAAGCCTTTTATTTATGTGGTCGATCGGTGTCATATTTGGTGTACCAATTGCTATTATAACGCTGATAACGCACAAGAGAGAGCTTATTTTAAGTATTTTATACGGCTATATATGTCTGCAGGTTGGCTTCATTTCATATGTCAACATTTTATTATACTCATAATATTATAAATAATTTCTCAATTGGATAATTGGATATTGGTAACAAGACAGAAAGACAAAACAGTATACAATGGATAACATGGAAGAAGACGATCATTCTTCTTCTTCTGAGGAAGAAGAAGTGCAGTGGTATGATATAAAGGTACGTCGGCCGCATGATTCAAATGCACATCGAAGAGCAAGAGAACTACTAAGACGCAATATTTGCTCTACTGAGGTCTTTACATCAACCTATCCACAAGCTGGGGATGGAGAAGATATTAAATTAATGCTAAAAGGGTTCCGGGGAGATTCGGATCAAGCAATGCTATCATCTGGTCTAACAGAATGGGATGCATCAGATGTACTTTGCAATTACCTCATTATACACAATAAAGGAAAGAAGGAGCCTACGGGTCTCCGTTTGCTTGAACTCGGCTCTGGACTTGGGAAATGTGGATTGGTCGCATACCATTTACTTAAAGCAAAACATGGCACAAATATATCTGTTCTAACTGATGGTGATACTAATGTCCTAAAGCTATTACGAAAGAATGTAGTGTCAAATCTTTCCTCTGATAAAGATAACATATCATGTCAACAGCTGAAATGGGGGGAAGAGGAAGCTCAATCTTTTCTATCACGACAAAATAATGAAAAGTTTGACATCATTATCGGATCAGATCTACTTTACACAAACCTAAGGAATCGTGAGCCATTATTTGAAACAGTTGCCGTATTACTTGACGACATTCAAGGAAAGTTCATACTTGCACATAATCAGGAGCATTCGGTTTCACTAAAGTGTGTAAAATCTGCTGCATTTCAGAAGGATTTATTCTGTGAAGTTCGGTCCATTCATTTGCTCTGTTTTCGACGACTAGGTATAAAATCTTTGGAATCAAAAATATCAGTACCCGTAATAACAAAAGTAAACGATATGGCTGACAGGCTTCATGCTAAGAACACATTGCTGGAGGCTGAGATTCGTGCACTGAAAGCCAGATTGGAATTGGCTGAAGATAGGAGCTCGAAGTTAGACAGACGTTGTACTGTTTTAAGGGGGGGCGAAGATCTATTCACAACTATACTTCTTTCTTTTGACGAAGACAGTCTTGTGAGTATCTTATCATTCTTGGAGCCACAAGACTTTGCTTCTCTTGCATCAACCTGTAAACGTTTCGGTGCTAAAACACATCAAGTAGACGATGAGGATGTTTCATTGATGGAAAAGATAGCGTATAAGATATATGAGGGTGCATCGACAGGGGAGAAGGCAGCATTGTCACTCTACCAAGATGGTGGTTCTGCATTCTTCCTATATAACGAGTTGAACAAACTACGAATGCCACTAAAGTTTGATCGATTATTCGGACATATTCAGTATTCTATTGAAGGTAAATCAACAATTCAACCCTTATCGAGGAAGGGTAGAATGAAGATACCATCTCCAACAGCAATGGGAAGATCGTTCGCAGCATTTACAGCCTTGAGTGACCATGTGATGAGGGCAGGTAAACATTATGTCACCTTCACATGTACTGACATAGGTCTAGAATCGAACCAACCAATCTGGTTTGGAATTGTTCGGCCTTTGAAAGAGATTACTCCAAACAGAGGGTTCTTCACACCGTTTTGTGGAAGCAGGGTCGAAGGGTTGAGAGAGCTGCAATGTCCTGAATGGGGAGAGAGCAATATTCACTCTTGTGTGTATGCAGTACAAACAGGGCAATGCCAATCTACAGATTGGGGATTCAATAACAACGAGGATAACGTTCCTAATGTTACCAATGAAGATTGGGAAGGTATGCAGACGTTTGAAGGAAATGGCAAGATGGGGTACACTTTATAGGAGATGAACATGTTTCATTGATTAAGAAGATAGCATACAACCTTTATGAGGGTGCTTCGCCATGGGAGAAGGATGCTTTGTCGCTCCAAGCCGGTTATTCTCCATTATACATGTATAACGATCTGATTCAACTAAGGATGTCACTAAAGTTTGATCAGCTATTTGGGTATATTCAACATGCTAATGGAGACAAATCAACGGTTGAACCCTTGTCGATGCGGGGTAGAATTAAAGAAGCACATTCAATAGCGACGGGAAGATCATACAGAGCATTTACAGCCGTGAGCGACCATGTGATGAAGACAGGTAAACATTATGTCACCTTTACGTGTTCTTCTGGACTAAATCAAGCCTCGGATCAACCAAACTGGTTTGGTATTGTCAGGCCTATGAAACGATTTACTCCACTTGGATACATCCGGAGAAGCACTAACGAAATCACGACCTGGACCAAAGGTTTGTTTACGCCATTTGATGGAATTCAGATCAGCGAATTAAGAGAGTTGCAATGTCCTGAATGGGGAAATAGCAACACTCATGCTTGTGTTTATCAAACCATCAACGGACAGAGCAAATCGACTGATTGGGGATTCAACAATAGTGTCAATAGCATTCCTAAAGTTGCCAACAAAGCTTGGGAAGGCATGCAATCATTTGACGGTGGTAAAATTGGGCTCCTCTTGGATTATGATGAAGGTACTCTATCGGTATATAAGAATGATATCAAGCTTGGGGTATTGAAGAAAGGACTATCGGGTGTTTATTGTTGGATGGTATCAGTGGGACATCGCTGGGGTAGCACTTCGTTGACATCTGATAGTTCATCTCTTGCCAAGAAGAAGAGTACAGCCAGGATCAAGATTGATAACGGCCAACTCCCTAAAGATGATAAAGTACCTCAAGAGAAGAGGCCAAGATTATTATTATAAAGAAGATATGATATATGTTTGATGATTATAAAAGATCTGAGTAGCTAAAGTAGTACATGTAGGAGATATAGTAGGAAACAACTCATCTATCAAGACAGAACATCTAAATACTTTTTATGCAACACGATTCCATTTCGTGGAGAGGCTCATGGATATAAGACTATTTGAACCCCTACTATTTCTCTCTTCATTCACAACACATGCCTAATATATCTCATCTCATCTGAGTGGACCAGTCACTCATACTATCCCCCTATCATCATCAAAACTCTCTGATGGTTGTGCATTCTCCTTATCTTCACCTCCAAACATCAAATCATGTATTGTATCAATATGGCTTTGATTATCAGATGTCACATTGTTATCCACCGTATCAACAAAGAAGCTACTATCCTCAGAGCTTTGCTGACTAGTCTCCTCCTCTTCAACTTTGTCAGTCATAGGAGACATAGTGGGTACAATATCACTAAAGGAATGCTCTGGATTCTGATGAGGAGATGCAACTGGGGTCACAGCAGAGGCAAACGAGGTAGACTCTTGTATACCATTCTCCTCTTCGGTATCATCCGAACTAGTATCAACTTCCTCAACCACATCCTCCTCTTCATCCTCCTCAGCTCTGGGTGCAACCATTGGAGAGTAGCTCAACTCACGTGCAATAACAGTAGCGGCGCCTAAGGCTGCCAAGCTACTTGCGGTGGATGGCTTGAGAGCTGCCTGTTCTTCATGATCTACGTCTTCTTCTTCTTCTTCCATATCATCATCACTCTTTGCCACATCTGCAATTCCAAACAAATTCTTCTGTGTAATATTCTCCTCATTTACTGCAGCCTCGCTACTGTTATTGCCTAAACTTTCCGACTCCGGTGTCAAACCATACGAAGGGAAGGCACCCTCTTCTAGATCTGGACCAGCACTGAATTGTTGCTGTCGTTGCTGACGACGACGATGATAGGCAACACCAACCAAGGCAGCAATCACAGCAAGTACAGCAATTGCCACCGCTAAGCCAATCATGCCTGGATTCATACCATCATTATTGGGAGGATTAATCTCAATCTTTGACGTGTCAAGTCCAGCATCAACTTGTTCAGTTGTTGATCGATCACCAATATATGATACATGGAGTAAATCATCATTAAGGTATATATCTTGATTGGTATTGATATATGTTTCAATTGTGGATAGTAACATTTCCTCTTCGGATGTTGATGACGTTTCGGCAAGATGACGTAATTGACGACGTTGAGATACGGTTAGCCATGATGTCATGGCACCATGAATGGGTGAACATACTGATTGTGCAGCAAGTTGTTCTGGAGTAGTTGATGTGCATGCTGCTGGAGAGTTGAAAGATGAAGAGCAAAATGTGTTAGTCAATTGATTATGTTTCTTCCAACAAACGAAACACATGCTATCCCCTACACTTACCAATCTCAGTATCCACCATATCAATCGGGTTCATACTAATACCCACAACACTTGAAGTACTACTACCACCATTGTCCAACAATCGAATCTGCTGTTTCTCCAACTCTACACCATCAATTAATAATGATCTTCTCAATCCACCACTTCCTAACACAGTATTACTCAACTGCCTCCCTCCTCCACCTTCACTTGAACGTAGTGCAATCTCAACTGCTACACCATTATCATCACTCCCTCCTCCATTAACACTACCTGCAGTATTATCATTACAATCTACCAATCCTAATGATTCGGCAACACCTTTAGCCAATTGCCTCTCAAAATTATCCAATACATTACGCTGTTCATCTACACTTTTAGTTGTTGGTGTATATATCTCATAACTAAATGCAATCGGTAATTCCTCTACTCCATTATTATTATTGCTTGTGTTTGATACAAGTTCATCTTCAGTAGCAGTACATGAATAATAAGTCGAATATGGTATGTTGTTGATTAAGATGATGTTTGTATCACCTCCTGGATTTGTGGTGGTAGTGTCAGTCCATGGTGCCTTTTCTTCAGTTGTACTATCTTGATTGTTGTTTGTATCTCCTCCTCCATCGGTGCTGCCGCCCTCAACTCCTTCTCCATCATCAATCAACTCATCAACACTGCTACTATCAAATCCAACAATCCCCTCCACACCACCTTCTCCACCAATCCCCTCCTTTCCACCACCATCATTATTATCATCATCGTCAACAATCTCTGGATTAACTTCGGTACCATTCACAAACCCAACTAAATTATCAAATATCTCTGAATATGATGGTGGAACAATGGCATTAGGACAGGGCTGTGTATTATTACTATACTCTGCATTATCATTGGAACATGGTCCGTTATTCTTATTTTCTAGGATTAGATCATCTGTCTCTTCTTCTTCGTTATTGTTGGTGGGTGGTGAAGAAGAGATTGGTACAATTGATAAACCATTCGTATCTTAGATAATAATAGATCCTTCATTGTTGTTGTTGTTATTGTTGTTGTTTAATGTTAATACCTCATTTTGGATTAATGCTGGTACATCCTCTGATGGCGGTACTTCTCCTTCTTCAGTTGTTGTTGTTGTATTGTTTGTCCATGGCTCACTCATCTTTGATTTATATTGTGTTGCTGTATTAATATTGGATTGAGAGTTGATATTGATTATGTGTTCGACTCAAAAAGATCAACTTTGTATATGATTTAGATAAGCTGTGTACTAGCGCAGATAGTCTCTCGGCGGCAAGAAATAATCAATCAATACGGTACTAAACTTCAAGCAGATCCGACTTTCTTTCTTTTAGATTTTGAAATTACATTGAGTGAAACAATTGTGTTAATGTAGTGGTGCACCTTCAATGAGTTGATATTATCCTTAAAGGTAGGCGGATATATGAAAGACAGTCGGATAATAATAATATACAACATATAGTCTTCGTAGTTTAGGATACCCATCAATAACAATTTCTCTCGAAGATGATGATGATAAAGTTACTGATCATTGCAATAGCAATAACAATCGCAATTGCTCAAGATGTTATCAATAGCAATGGTATACGCCGTCATCATAGAAAGACACGTCAAGAAACAGCAAGATGGTACAACGATGGCTGGCATACCGATGGATATCCTACGTATAGCCCGTCATCTTCATCATCAGTAGAAACAACAACTGATGACTTACAATCACAATCATCAGCAACAACAAAGACAACAGAATGGCCAACATACTCGCCAAGTAATCCACCACAATATCCAAGTTACTCACCAACCTCACATTATCCTACATATTCGCCATCATTAATTACAACACATGATAAACTACAGTCAGTAAGTAGTGATACTCCAAGTTATTCTCCTACAACATATGATGATCCACCATCTCGTGGTGATCCAATATCAGATACACCAACCTATTCACCTACAGCTAATGAGTCTTCACCATCGTCAACTACGTCACAAAAGACACAAGATCCAATAACAGAAACACCTTCCTATTCTCCAACAATGAATGAAGATGTACCAACAACAGTTACGACAGATGGTGATGTAGCAGTAGTAACGAGTAAAGCACCAACTATTCCTGCAACAATAAGTACCAGTAATAGTAACACAGACTATCCAACAGAAGTAATAGTTGGTCCAGCAGAAATCAACTTCATCAATCTATCAACAGATATGATTACAAATAATGAGGTTAGACTAATATTGAATTATAAGATTGGTACTAATCGTCAATTTAATACTTTACTATATGAATCAGATTGTACTACACCCTTAAGTAGAAGCAGCGGTATTGATGTAACAACAAATACTCCAACTATCAAAAATGAAGAAGATGGTATATATGACAAGATATCAATAGTCTATACCATTAATATCGATACTACTAGTGGTAGTACAATTGAAGAAACTCCTTTGAATATGTGTGTTGTATTTCAATTGATGGATAGTGAAGGAGTTGATACGATTATGCAAGAGAAACGCCAGGTTAGTTTGGAAATTGAGGTTTAGTAGAGCAGTAGTAGTAGTAGTAAGAGCTCGCAGTAATGAAGAAGATTTGATTGATTTGAAAGATAGAAGAGATGAGAATGATCTATGCACAAAAAGCTTTAGTGGTTTTCTATATGTAATTGCCCCTGACTCCTGACTTGTTATTGACTTTTGATATTAATAAACTATCTAACACTTGTATTGTTTTGATTTATGGTTAGTTTTGTTTACAGAAGTCTTGTCATCTTTGATTATCCCAAGCAATACGCTCTGCTTTGTAAATCTAGTTATTGTGCATGTATCGAAGCTCTGCAGTCTCAATGTATACTCTTTCGTCTTCAAGGCTTGTATCTTAATGCAACACAGAAGACTTTGTCGACCTCTGGTCTCTCATAGGGCATAGATCCTCTTCAATCAGTATCATGCATCTTCTTCATTGCAATGCGGTTATCCAAGAACATGCAACCATTGATAATTTCGCGGAACTTTTCCCACACAATGCAATATAGTCCTTTCATACAAATTGACTTCATCAGCATTTGGCATAACATCCCTCTCTTTATCTGGAAATTGCAGACGTCTCATACATGCTGAACAATTGCCCGTACGACATTCATACTTTACATCAGTAATACCACATTTGTCTGCCAAGAAACCATACGATTCACCAGATTTGGCTGATATACATATACCATTGTAATAATTAACTACTGTTGTTTCTTGGATACGACTTAGTTCTATTTCTACATTACTACTCTTCTTCTTTGATTCATTTGATATGATGTTTATCACATCATCTAAGCCTTTATCATGGCATGATATATCATTCACTGATATGATTATATCTCGTATACATATAAAGTCATGTTGACAATCTATTCGTTCTCTTCCTTCTTCTTTAACTTTGGACATGATTGATGAGTTGTACTTTGCTGTATTGCTGTTATCATTAATACCGACTACTACAACTCCATCAAATGATGTCTCTTCTTCTAATATAATACCAAGTGGTAGATTTACTAAAACCTTGTGTGTGATACGGGGTTGTTCATCTTCTTCATGATTAACATTATTGTATGCTATTGATGTTTTTGTGTTGTGATATCGTGCTGTCCGAGGAGATACAGAAGACGATAGAAAGAAGGCAACACATACTCCTCCTACTTTGTTCTTGGTGATGATGGATGACAACAATAACAGAGACAATAACACGAACATGGAACGATATAACAGTAATATCAACCTATTAGATTTCTAGCCTAGAATTTGGAAGAAGTTTCACCCATGACTTCCGAATAAACTTCATGATTGGAGTCAATTGTCAATAGTAATCAGCCTCCATTGAATCTTCCTTCTTCAACTATTCATGCAAATATTCCAATCCGTAGAGTTATAATTAAGTATCGTATACCAAACATCATTGCAGAGATCAGCCTTGAAGTCATTATTTGGGTTCCATGTCAATACCTAGGTATACTAAAGCAATATGCATATCAGCATACATTATTACCATAATTTGTTTTCTCGCAGTGATCAAGAAATCCTCTACAATAATAATAAAGGAGGTTGATAGTAGTAGTAATAAGACATCGCCTACAACTATATCATCATCAAGGTTTGTATCGTCTGCAAAGAGATGCGATAATATCACATCAATACCAATGGAGTTCTACAAGTCGCAAGACAAAGAAGATAAGACGATCATGTCATGGTTTATGTTTAATCTACTATGTGAGGGTACCTACATGGAAATAGGCGGTCTAGACGGAGTACAATTTAGTAATACATTTGTATTCAATAAAGCCCTAAAGTGGAAAGGTGTCTTAGTTGAATTGAAGAAGAGTAATTATCAAAAGTTAGAAGTTAATCGCCCTAATGATGTAACAATACATGGAGGTGTATGCAGTGAAGCCCAGGTACTTCATTGGTGTTGTAGTCATTTGGGCGACACAGCAGTTAGTGGGATATATGAGTTTTCATCTCCATCGTTTAGACAGAAGTGGTGGGGTGGTGTTGCTGTGGAGGATATGGATGAGATCGACTGCAATACTCTAGATAGTCTTTTGCTAACACATTCAAAAGAGACTACTTACTTTGACTTTTGGACTTTAGATGTTGAAGGAGCAGGAAAGTATTAGTATTGTTTTATCATGTTATTTCGTGTGCTCAATATGAAATCACGGTGATTTGACTGCTTTTCATTTGAACTTCGTTTATCTTTATTTGACTGCCTTTGCAGCAACATGCACTAACATAAGTTATGATCACCTCTCTTTCATCTTCACAAATCATGATATCGCACATCTTCCAGAGTTCGAAGTTCTAAAGTCGGTTGACTTTGATAGGATTGGATTTGGTGTTGTGGTTGTCGAGGCTGATGAACATAAGTAAGTATTGTGAAATATTGACTGTGCCGCTTTTGATATAGACTGATTCATTCATATTCATATATGATATCTCTATTTTAGTGAGAAGAAGAATGAAGAAGTAAAACAAATTTTAGTATCAAATGGGTTGAATACCTAAGAAGATCAGATAGGTCAGATTGGTTTGTCAATGTTGACTTTTATAGCATATATGTTGAGACGGGCTTGGTAATCAGTCAT
>Ga0214478_100335_pt1 | contig 27626 bp, 21 predicted proteins | sample M1_20Mar14CPVII9_2_FD_178001 | JGI IMG/M metagenome (GOLD analysis project Ga0214478, IMG submission 178001) | Marine eukaryotic communities from Monterey Bay, California, United States - M1_20Mar14CPVII9sort6BwellD7 | ecosystem: Environmental > Aquatic > Marine > Unclassified | place: USA... | reverse complement strand
ATCGAATCATTTTGTGTACTATATACTCCTCCTTGATGTAAGTTCGTTTTCCTTGGATTGAAGGAAATGATACAATCGATTTAGGACAGGGTTATATCATGTTCTCTCACAACACTACCAGAAAACAAGATAGAACTGGCGTTGCAATAGTACTGTCCCCACGTATGGTGAAAGCATGGCGATATGCCGGAGGTAGTGAGCCCGAATACTGTGATGATTTCCCGGGTAGATTCATTAGTATCAAACTTAAATTTGATGCATATGACTCAAGGGGGGACAAAATTAGACACCAGTATCATGAGTATTACATCGCCTCAACATATAATCCATATGATACAAAGTCTATTGAGTTCACTTCGTGTCTCAATAATATCATCAGCAAAGTTCCACCAAATCAAATTATATTCATTGCAGGTGATTTAAATGCACAACTGGGTAGACAAACAAATGATAGTAGTTACACAAATGTACTAGGTCCCTATGGACTAGACAAGAGAGACACGAAAGGCTTGGAATTACTGTCAATACTTCAATCAAACAATCTTTGTGCTGTGAATACATTCTTCGATTCACCAACACACGTAACGTTTGTCAGTCCAAACGAGCAACATTGTACACTTGATTATGTTTTGATGCAACAAAGTGAACTTGACAAAGTCGTGAGTTGTGAAGTAGTAAACGATGGAAGATGTTTGAATAGTGATCATTGGGCAATAAGAACAAAGATAAAGCATTACACAGCCGAACACATACCTACCATTATCAACAAAGGTAAAATCGATATCACAAGATTACAGTATGATGAGTCAACAAACAATGAATACAATCAATACATCAATAATAGAATAAGCGAAGACACATCGTACGAAGAATTTAATGAGATATTGATAGAAGCTGCTGAAGCAACTGCATCAGATCCTATTAGATTTCACAAAGCCTAGTTTGAATTTGGCAAAGATATAATACTACCTGCCATGGATGAACGAAATCAATTCAAGTTTAGAAGACATCAACTCAAAGCAACAATGTCAATCGAACCAACCGAATCACAAGCCTTAGAACTTGAGAAGATCAATTGGGAGATCAAGAGATTAAACAAGTTCATCTCAGACCAATCGAATATTGCCTTGAGGAAATTCTATGAACATCATGCAAATACAATCTCCAGTAAAACATTCTCATCTACTCTAGCGTGGGAAGCCGTAGGTATATTAGCAATTGGAGAGAAGGCACACCACAAGAAAGTAAAGAGTATGTCATTAAAGAAAGCCGACGGTACGTACACTCAAAATGATAAAGAAGTAGCAGATGAGGTTAAGCCTCACTTTGATGGAGTATACAACAATCAACGGGGGATAGAGTGGAGTGCACTTGATGAGCTAGAAATGAAGGAGATTTTATCCGAGTATGATGAAGACTTTAGTGAAGCTCATTTCGAGCGTGCACTAAAGGGAGTAGCCAATGGTAAAGCAGGCGGAGAGAATGGAGTGTTACCTGATCTAATCAAGGCTTTGAAAGGATCCAATCGTAAGAAAGTGTTCACTTACATCAAGCAGTTCTGGGAAGGAGAATATGAGTTTGAAAGTTGGAAATCTGGCTTATTAAGTATCATTCACAAGCCAGGAAAGCCAAAAGATGATCTAAACAACTACCGAGGTATCACCTTGATGGATGTTATATCCAAAGTCTTTAGCAGAATGGTCAATGATAGATTATTCAAGATACTTGACAAGAACTGTACCAAGTTTCAATTCGGTGGCACTCCTGGAGTAGGCTGCAGCGACGCCATCTTTACATTGAAAACTGTACTCCACACGAGAGGGAATCATGGCTTGTCGACTCATGTTGCATTCATTGATCTTGTCAAAGCATATGATACAGCAAATCACGAACTACTAATTCGTATTCTTGAGATCTATGGAGTACCTCCCAAGCTTAGAGATGTTATCAGGCGTATGTACACTGATTTGAAAGTCGTCATCAAGATTGGCAAGAATAAGATCGAAATCTCCCAAAGTGTAGGAGTTAGACAAGGCGATAACATGGCACCGGTCTCATTTCTATTCTTAATGGCTGCTGTGTCTGATCTCATCGATCAAGCTTGGGAACGTGAAGGAATTGAGAAGGTAGAGTTTATGTCAACATGTTGGATAGTCAACGAAGTTGAAGGATTGCTCGTCATTTCTCACAGATTCACAACAGTCTTTGCTCACGAACGAGCTCTGACACTTGCTCAAGATCGAGCTTAAATGTGAAGAGAAACTTGCAATTCTTTAGCTTAGAAGACTAGTTCTAGTTAGAGACCTCGCCTTCTTTGCATCAATAGAAGTAGTTTAAAAAATGGATGAGATGTCAACAGAGAATTCTTGATCACTTAGACTCGTCATCCACAAAGGTAAGTATGGAGAGTGAACAAAGTTTGCTTCATTCACTCTCTTCAATGATGATGAAGTTGTGCACTTAGCACACAAAAACTTCAACACAACAAACGTCTGCCAGTTTGGCTGTAAATCGTACCCGAGCGTTTGCAACTTTTGCTGTAAATCGTACCCAAGCGTCTGTCACTTAGACTGTAAATCGTACCCGAGCGTTTGCCAGTTCGGCTGTAAATCGTACCCAAACTCAAAACAACACGAGCATGTCTGCCACTTAGGCTCTAAATCTTCGCTCACAAACATGGTGTTGCAGTTAGCATACCAATCTTCAATACAACGACGGATGTTGAGCGATACATGGATGTCATGATATCCACTGTGGAGCAACATACGGCTCAACAAATGAGTATTAGTATATCATATGTGTATTGCCCATCTTTTACATGCCTACTCACACAACATACACTCGAGTTTTGCCTTCCCACACCCCCGACTTCCATCCAGATAAAACCTCAAGCCAAGACAGTCAGTCGATTAGAGATTCAAGATAATGAAGATAGTATGTGTATGTCTCTTATACACGCTGCATAAAGGAATCACAACCTCCCCCCTCTCATAGAGAGGTTAAGGGTAAGGTTGGCCGCAGACATATACTACCTTCACTCGCACATGGAAACAACAAGACAAGAGTTTACATTGATGGCGAATTGGCTTGTAGCCCCCAAGATGCTCGATAAGTTGATGGCGGAAGCATCTTTCTGCCGATAGGGATCGGGCGAGGGGGTAGAATCGTATTCTAAGAATCCGATTCAACACCCAATTCGCGAGTCTATAGTTTTCATGTGCCCCGTGTAGGATGGACGATAGATAAGCCTCTAACTTCACAGTACTGTGTTGTAAGGAGGCTGACTGAGGATCGACGTAGGGCAACAGACGAGTGAAAGGAGCGGTTGAAGAGGAGTAAAAATTTTTGCGGGCTAAAATTTTTGTATCTTCAAGAGCTCACTTCTTTTGATGAACCACTTCGATTGAGGTCAACATGTTGGATAGTCAACGAAGTTGAAGGATTGCTCGTCATTTCTCACAGATTCACAACAGTCTTTGCTCACGAACGAGCTCTGACACTTGCTCAAGATCGAGCTTAAATGTGAAGAGAAACTTGCAATTCTTTAGCTTAGAAGACTAGTTCTAGTTAGAGACCTCGCCTTCTTTGCATCAATAGAAGTAGTTTAAAATGAGACCTTCTGACGAAGACTTCCCAACAGGGCAGATGCATCGTCACAACATAAGAAAGAACAGAGCCACTGGAGAAATCATTGTAAATGATCAACATGTATCATTTCATGTCAACACTACAATCTATGTAGATGATATGGCTGTCCCTTTCACATCTCGAAAACAACTTTTGAAAGGCTTACCAATCGTCCAATCAATATTCTCAAAACTTGGCATGGAAGTACATGTCGGAAAGGAGGAGGAAGTTACAGATGAGAATACTGGCGAAAGTAAGATAGTACTTACGAAGAAGTCAAAGACTGAATGTGTTTGGTTTCCTGCCCCAGGTGAGATTAGAAGCTTAGCAACTTTGGCACTTGCTGAAGAAGATCTACAAACTCTAGATGTATCAGAAGAGAATGAAACAGATGAAATTAGAGAATCTCGTGCTGCATTAGAGTTAAGACTTTACAACGACAGCCCCCAAACTAATGATGTACCAATGAACGGAAACGGGGCTATAGTTACATACACCAACATATTCAAATACCTTGGCACTCTTATATCCTTTGACTTAAGAGATGATCTTGATATCGAGGCACGAATCAATGCTGCCACAAGGAACTTTGGAGCAATGATTAACTTCTACAGAGCACCACAAGTTAGTATTAAAGCCAAGTACAACATATTCATGGCCATTCAAGTTAACTTATTACTCTGGGGATGCGAATGCTGGGCACTTAGAGCACACCTCAAAGAGAAACTCGAAAGATGTGCTAGACGAATGATTCGCAGCATACTGAATCTAAGCATGCATGATATCAAAGACAATCATATTACCATCAATCAACTAAATCAAAAGTTTAACAATTTTAGTGGCATCGAAAAGATGATCGTAGTCCGTTCCATGAACTTTCTTGGCAAGTTAATTCGAGGCAAAGTAGAACTGCCACCCAAGCAGATGCTGGTTGCATATGTTAACCATACTCGACCGCAGTGGTGTCCCTTGGATACTAACAAGAAATCAATGTGGAAGAACTTAAAACACATGATGAAAGATATTAGATACATCAGCATTGACTTTGTTGGCTCGTTGAAGGACTTTTACTACTGTGCATTAGACTCGACTTGGTGGAAGATAGTAGTAGCCCGTGTACTTGATCCAAGTATACCTATACCAGAGAGACCTAATGATGGCTTTGATTACATGCCAAGGAGAAGTCGACGTAGGCAGCAGCCCCCACCACCGCCGCCTCCACCACCATCTCCTCCAAGACGCAATGTATCTCCACCAAGGCGTAACCGCAACAGAGGACCTGCTCGTAGTAGGAACTCGGTACTTGGAGCACTGGAAGTCCTCGGATTTGAAAACTTCACACCTATCGATGAAGTGAAAGCTCGTTATAGATACTTAGCCATTCAGTATCACCCTGACAAGCACTCGCTATTTGGAGAAGACAATGGCATGTCTCTGGAAGAAACTACAGCTCACTTTCGAGTAATCAAAGAGGCGTGGGAGTTTCTCAGAGAACAAGCTCGACGTGAAGCTTAAGTACCAAGTATGTATCCTCACAAGTATCCTTACGAGTCGCGACTCATTTTATCATCAACAACAACAACAACAACAACAACAACAACAATGACATTACAATCAATGAGCAACGAAGTCTTATACAATATCGCCTCCTTCTTACCTCCGGCTGACTTGGCAAGATTAGCAATTAGTAGCTCTACCTTCGGAAGTCGTAGTTTAGTAGCATTGGAATCCATTCCTGACCTTACACAATTTGAACGCACTATTACTACTCGTGTATCATTCGTAGAAGTGGTAGCTTGTCGAATGCTGCGTCAATTACCAGACTTTGATCAAGTATATATAGCAAGATTCGAAAGCGGTGGTACCAGAGGCAACACGTGGACACATCTCTATCAAATCTACATTGAGCTAAGTCGTTCCTATATATCCAATCCTGAAAGCTATACCACCGACTTCCATTTGAGACACAGGTAGATCATCCTACAATTACATATCAGCAAACAACAACAACAAACAACGAATAATAATAATAATAACAACAAAACAATAATAACAGCAAGCAAAACAATCAAGATTGAGTGACCCGACTGCTCTGAGATATCATTACTTGGCATATTAAAGCCTGCCATAGCTATACAACAATCAACTGTCAACCGTCACGATCATTAGACAAAAGATGTCAATTACAAGATACGCGGTCATTGGACAAAGATGTCGAGTATGATAAGCTTAGGAGGTCGGTGAAAGAGTCATCGCCGTGAACAGAGCTCACTCTTGATACAAACAACAATAACAACAACAACAATTATAATAATACATCAATACATCAGATTAGATATTAGGTAGTTAGTCCCCTTAGAACCAAACATTATATCGGTAGATAATCAACAGCAACAACAACAACATACAAAATACATAACTATATTACAACAAACGGGAGATACGACTCGTATCTCCTAAGGGCAAAGTTCGCCTCTTATCCACAAACAAACTAACAAACTTTGGAGGAAGAAGAGCACGAGGGTGCTTAGTGGAGTGTATCAGAGATCGTGCTTCACATTTCGTTAACTGCATTCTGCGAAACAGTTGTACAACTTCTGCCGTAGCAACTGGCTCTGTTTATTAGTCTTCCCCAACAATGAATGATGAGGGGTTCTTTGAGACTAATGGACACAAGGCAAGAGCATTTTCTATTCAACGTCAACAGCGTACCTCCCAGTTATAGTCCATCGGAGAATCTTCGGAGTAACGTAGCGCAGCGTCCCCTGCATTTGTGGTGGTAGTCACCTTCATATCTTCGTGGCTGCCTTTAACTGCATAAAGATGGATAGAGAGTAAGTGAGAAGGTCAGGTAGTACCTTTTAGCATTGAACATATACTCTGATTAAACATATTTCTGGTTTTGGAGAGTTAGCAAGCAAAGAAATGTCTCATCTAATATGAAGTAGATTTTAAAAATGACTAGCGAATGACAATTATATATATTATATTATATATATACCAGAGTTTATCAGTGATATTATCCTTCAATATACAGATCCCACTTACTCTACAAACATACCTCCCAATACACCAAGAGAAGAAGATAGATACACCTATGCAGGAGTTGCTCCCCGAGGATGGAATGTATCATTACCAAGACAGGCAATCAACTCAACCAACAAATTAATTGATCCACCACATAAAGTACCAGATCCATACGGCTGGTTACGAGATGATAATCGTACAAATACAACCATATTAGAATATCTAAAGTCCGAAAAAGAGTATACCAACTCAATAACTTCACATTTAAAAGATTTACAAACTACATTATACAAAGAAATGTTGGCCAAAATGATAGAGACAGATTATTCCACACCACATTCCTATAAAGACTATTGGTATTATTCACGTACATTTAAAGGATTAAGTTATAGTAATAAGTATAGGGTACCCAAAACTTCGGATACATTGCCAACGATTAACTGGAATGGTAGTAAAGAATCACCTATATTAAAGGGAGAGACTGTTTATTTAGATGTGAATAAGATGGCAAAGAATCGCACCAATTGTGATGTAAATTTGCATTCAATTAGTCCATCACAAAAGTTGGTTGCCTATCTAATTGACTATTCGGGGAGCGAATCTTATGAACTCCATATACGCGAGATCCAATCCGGCAAGGATATGAAACTGACTAAAACTGCGGGCGGAAACAAGACCAACCTACTACACGCTGTTGACTTTGTTTGGGGAAAGGACGACACTACCTTTTACTATGTTACTGAAGATGACGCCAAGCGAGCAAATCGTCTCTATGTACGTAAAGATTGGAATAGTTCAACCTTTAAAGACAAATTGTTGAAGGAAGAATCGGATGTATTATTCTCAGTTGGGGTTAGCAAGTCTAAAGACGAGAAGAACATCTATTATGACACTAGTAGCAAAGAGACTTCAGAAACTTGGTACATGGATATATCATCAGATAAGTCTGCCGACGCGAATGAGCTGAAGATTATTTCACCACGGATTGAGAATGTACAATATAGTGTTGGCAATCGGGATAAATATTGGTACTTTGTTACCGATCTCGGCGATTTGACGATGATGAAGTGGATGAGGGCCCCAATCACATCTTCGATTGTTAATGATTGGGAGCTTGTGAAAGATGTCAAGGGCGAATCGGTCTTTGACGGCAAGTCAACTAACAAGTCCTTGGATGGTGTATCTCTATTCAAATCACACGCTGTTCTTACCGGACGTGAAGATGGTACCCCTGCAATGTGGGTGTACACATTTGAAACAAAAGAACTAGTCAAGGTTGAGTTTGAAGACTCGGCGTATACAGTTGGGCTAGGATCTAACGAGTATGACGTTGAGAAGGTTACAATTGTGTATGAGTCAATGCTAACGCCTCCCTCGGTATATGATATGTCCCTGACAGATGTTACCAAACGGACTCTAGTGAGGGAAACAAAGATCCCTGGATATAACAAGGATTTGTATGTAACTGGCCGCTTTGATGTTCTCAGTAGAGACGGAAAAGCCCATATACCAGTAGACTACATCGCCAAGAAGGATATTATGGCTAAAGCAATGGCCGGTGAAAAAGTGCATGTTCATATGTATGGCTACGGAGCATACGAAGACTCCCTCGAGGCTGACTTTGGTACAGGTAGACTGCCCTTGGTTGATAGAGGCATAGTATATGTTATAGCTCATGTACGTGGCGGGGGTGAACTAGGAAGAACTTGGTATGAAGAGCCAACAGGAAAGTCCGCGTTAGTATTATTTCATCATATGAATGAATGTGTTCATTGTGAAGTATTTCATATCTGAGTGCTTCATTTGGCCTGTATGTATCTTCATTTGTTTGTCTTTGCAAGCTGTATGCACTAACTCGAGTTACTATTGTCTCTTTTCATCGTCATAACCCTCTAAACGCGCATCTTCCAGGCGGCAAATTGCTGTGCAAGAAGAACACTTTCAATGACTTTGTCGACGTTGCCAAGTTCTTAATTGCCAATTGGACAACTCCGGACATGCTATCAAATGAAGGTCGGTCGGCAGGGGGCTTGTTAATCGGGGCATCCATCAATCAAGCACCCGAGCTATTCAGAGTTGCACTTCTCGGACGACCATTCGTCGATGCGTTTACTACAATGACTGATTCATCCATCCCATTAACGTCGGGAGAATGGATTGAATGGGGCAACCCCAACGAGGAAAAGTATAGTCAATACATGTTATCATATAGTCCAGTGAATAATGTACAAAAAGGGAAGAGATATCCAAGTTGCTGGCTGACCGCAGGACTTCATGATCGTAAGTATGCATTCTTGCTTGCTTTTTTTTTATTTGATCAACAGATGACCCACTAACGTCCATACCTTTCTATACTTCACAGCACGCGTTGGATACTGGGAGCCTCTCAAAATGGCAGCATCTCTTCGACACACCAACCCCTACAACCCCTACCCTGTGCTATATAACATAGACTTAGAAGAAGGCCACTTTGATGCTGGTGATCGTTATAAATCATTAAATGAGACTGCTGCTGACTTTGCGTTTCTACTCGGCGAATTAGGGCTGACAAAACCAATCGACTACAAGCACAAAGACGAGTCGACTTACTCGATGGTTATGTAGAATATTAATTTTAGATATAGTTGTACAATTATTATTGTATCTTTTGATCAACCAGTAAACCAAGGTTCGTCTTCAGGTCCGCCTCCAGCCCCGGCCCAATCTGCCGTGGGTTTCCCTTCATCTTCTTTCTTCTTGGTACTATCATTTCCACCCCATGATTGTTTCATTTGTTCTCTCATTGACTTTAAACTGTTTGAGTTACCTTCTCCCATATCCCATTGTTTATCATCTTCTGTCTCGTCTTTAGTATTCTCGGTATCGTCGGCGACTTGTTTATTGGTAGATTTACCAATTTGACTAAATAGATCAGCATCCCAATCTATATCTTCTTCATATAATCCCATTGATAATAATGATGTTGTGTATGATGATGTGTTTTCTTTTTGATTGTCATTGATGTTCGGTATCCTTGTTGAATATATATACTTGTTCGTTGATATGATATTCTGAAACGCTGATGTGAATGCTAGTTGTATAACTAACAACAAATAAGCAATTATCTTCATCATAACGTTTTGTTCAGCACAGACAGCAGTTGGGTTGTTCTCTGCTACAAAGTAGAAAGATACCTATAACAATTAATTGCAATAAGATACCCTAACGAAATAAATTACTCCTTTCTATTACTATCACTACTACTACCACTAGTAGTAATCTCACGACGATGTTCAATAACACGTTTATCACCCGTTACTTTATAAAAAGCATCAATTAACCAATAACCTACTCTATCATCCCACTTTTGTCGTGCTTCTTGTCCACCAGTGTTTATATCATGAAAAATGAAGTAGAGAGATCCGACTGCTGTAAGTTCAATGGCTAATGCTGCCTTACCGAATCTCTTTAATATTGGTAGCATATATATTTCTATCCAATGGTAATTACAAGCTTTTAATAGCACCACTGCACAGTAATTGTAAATTGTAGGTATAGTTGTTCTAACAAATGAAACTTCAAAGTATATGAAACTTCAACGTATATGAAACTTCATTTTAACTCAGCCCCTTCGCGGTGTGACAATTTTCACACAGCGGCCCTAACTTTTGACTTTTGTGATTAATTATCTACGATACTACATATGTTATTGGCTGATAGTAGAGGGCAGAGGGCAATACAGCGGCAACTAATCATATAGAGCCTATTCATACCCCTAAAATACTGTATCAAACATGCAACAACAATCTAACAATAATCAAATGATACCACCACCACCAACAACTAAAACAAGTCGCAAAAGAAGAAGAGCAATTGCAACAAGTTGTTTATCTATTGCAACATTACTACTAACTTCCTCTACTCTACTAGTAGTTGAGAGTACTACTGCCACTTCTAATACAAACGATGAGGCCACTTCAACCAATGATGAGCAACATAAAATATATAGCAATGAAGAAATGACCAAACATCATACAAACAATCATCTTGAAACTATAACAAAATGGAAACGTTCCCTCTCTTCCTCCCTCTCTTCTTCCTTTTCCTCTAACAATTCACAAACATTCAACTACAATAAGCTACGACCATTAGACCTAGTAATAGATAATACAGACTCAAATAAACATTCACCACGTGTATATCAAGTGGGTATCTATGGACAATTAGAACCATTTAATAATGAAATTAATTATGAGAAATATTATGTTGGGTTTGTTGATTTAAGTTTATTTACTACCTCTTCCTCTGCTGAGGGCGCTGATGAGGCTGAGATTGATGGTGGCAGCGGTGAGGCTATTTCTGGTAATGAGGAGACCAAAACAACAAGAGAAAATACAACACACAATAAGAAACCAATAGGTAAATATACACGTCCAGCATTTAGAAACAACAACGATGATAGTCATTATCAAAGTAAACGATTGGGTATGTCAAACTTTGATAAACGACGTGGTATTGGTATCGAGGAAGGTGAAGAAAGGGAGGAGGAGGAGGCAATTGAAAGAAGGAAGGAGAGGGATTTGGTTAGTCGAGGATTGCGTGGTGCTGCTGTAGATGAATCAGAGAATGTCGATGGCAAGGAAATGTTATTTCCATACACCGCAGAGAATGATCCATGGGAACTTCTTGAGGAAGATGAGTTGTTTGATGATGGCAGATTATTATCATTGGCAAATACATTTGCATCACATCATGGCAAGGAGTCTTCATCATCACATGCTGATAGCTTTCAAAACAGTAATATCTTACCAAGTAAAGAAAAGGGTGGTACATCCTCCAAGAAACAACAGATACAACAGAAAGTATCACAGGCACCAATTATCTCATCGACATTTCCCCCGCCAGATGTACATATTGGTAAACATCAAACATTCGGCGCGACAGTATATGGAGTTGACAATGGAGTAGTAGAACAACGAAGTATAAATGCCAAGGTATGTGTACAATTTCAAGATGAGAATGGGGGGAGATCGACTTGCTTTGATTTAGATCGTGTTGGTCATAAGGATAACAAGGCAGTGGATAGTAGAAGAGAGTTGTTGAATTGTGCAAAGAAGAAACATAAAGACCATCCAAGGTGTAAAAACAAACAAGATCTTGTTCAAGGTGAAGATACTGATGGCAGTATAAACCTGGGTGGTGGTGAACAACAACAAGTTCAACAAGAGGAGGCAATAATACATGAAAAGATATTTGAAGGATTTCAAGCCTTTTCCGGACAGAAATGGAAATTTCGTATCCGTGCAGTTAATGAAGACAAAGTTCGTGTTATGAGTAATTGGCAAAAATTTACTATATCGGAATATTTAGGTCAAATGCCCGAAGAAGAGGAAGAGATTGAAGGAGAGGAAAGTACAACTAGTAGTACGGTACAGGCTCCACCTTCGGAAGAAGAGGAGGAAGATGAGGTTGAGAGTGTACCTCCTGCTCCTCCGACCAAGTTGTTGGAAGAGGTTCGTGATGATGATTGGCCTCATGGTGGTAAGTTTAGTTGTTGCTCTTTGTTTGTTGATCACATGATGTGCACACAACCCACTAACCACCTACCTACCTATCTATACCTTTTCATATCTCATACAATCAACAGGTATCGTACAAACATCCACAGGACGGATCATGTTCTTCTTCGATGATAATCCATACGTTTGTTCCGGTACAGTCCTCGAAGATTCACAAACAGATCGTACGATTATATTAACCGCAGGTCATTGCGCATATCAATGGCGTGACATAGGCGGTAGATTCGCTCAGCATGCACTATTCATACCGAACCAAGTTGACACTCGTGGTGAGGTCAGTGACGACGTTTGCACTAACGATCCACTTGGATGTTGGACGACAGCCTTTGCAGCTGTCGACTATGAATGGACAACCAAGAATTTTCCTCAAAGTGTTCCCTGGGATTATGCAATGTATGTCATACCCAATGATCCAGCTGCACATGAAGGTGGATTCATACACAAGACACAACCAAATTTATCAAAGATATTAGAAGAGATTGTTGAACCCATGCCTATAGACTTTGAATGGCAATTGCCACCGTCAAGTGTACATGATATCCAGCCTGGAGAGTTTACACATGGATTGGGATACTCATTCAATAAAGACCCAGCGTTTCGATACTGCGCCACGGAAATGACGTCCAAGTTTGGCATCAAGTCATATGAAAATCTATGGTTAGATTCCTGTGAGATGACCGGCGGTAGTTCGGGTGGCCCGTGGTTGAAGGATACTGATACCGATGGAAGAGGGACTGTCATATCGATTAATTCATGGGGTTATGCTAGTTCACATGGTATGGCAGGACCAAACTTTAACACAGCCACGGGAAGTAAGGTTGAGTGTCTCTTTGAGGTGGCTAAGAATGCTCGATTTGAGGATATGGTTGGTCAACGAGGAATTGCGGTGGCTAATTGCTAGTATTATAGTAATTAGACAAGATTCTTTCATTACACATATTGCAAACCATAAAGATCATATCTTACTCTTCTCTAAATTTATTCTAAACTGCTTCTGTTTGTAGCTCGTCTGCCCCCTCAGCTCTCATAGCCCTTAAATGTTGCATATATGCCTCTTCCTGTTGGTTAACTTCCTCCTCTTTGGAAGCAGCTTGTTGTTGCTGAATCTGTTCTTCTCTCATGGATCGCAAATGTTGTAAGTATGCATCCTCTTGCTTTGAGGCCACAGTACTAGCATCACCCTTTGCCTGACTAACACTTTCAGTACTACCCATTACGCCCAATCCAAACTGAGTTAGATCAACTTGATTAGCAGACTTCCATTTGGCTGCCTTCCGTTTTTTCTTTGCCTTCGCCGCGTTTCTTTTTGATATATCCCGCATTATTGAGGGGAAATCTATAATGTCTTGTGGTGCAATCACGGGACGAGTTCGTATAATTGCTGAAGTTACAGCACCTCCTTGTGTAGGATCGATATTGTTCATGGCAGTAGATTTATTCTTCTTAGGAGGAGAGGGTAGCAGTTCTGGTGGCAATGGAAGAGCACCATCCGTAATTGGAGGACGCTCTGGAGGAACTGCAACTGCTGACGGCATCAAAAGATTGCCCTCCTCTTCCATAGTTTTCACTGTTATGGCATCATTTATCACACTCATTCCATCAAGTGGATCGGCAGAATTGAAGTGTGGATCTGGTGGTAGACAGGGTGTAGATGTAGAATTATCATCAACCATTTTTTTATAGTATTCGTATCTTATGTAAGTGTTGGTATCTTATGTTGTTTGTGAAGAAACTGAGTGTATAGAATATGTAGCTGTCAGCCACCGTGTTAATATAAGGAGTTGAAAGTATGTTGCCATGCGATAGCTGATACTAGAGAGGCCATCATGGCGAAATAGGGCAGTAGACAAAGGAAAAAAATTGACGGGGTATCCTCTAGAAACAACAAATGAAGATATGATATTTATCTGGGTAATAAAAATCTTGATATAATTACTATATATAAACACATCTGGGGTAAACTTCATGAAAGTGGTACTCATTGGCTAATGTATGCCCCAAAAGTATCAAAAATATCTTTTCATCACAAGTCGATCGATAATTGCAATAGGCTAGCATAAAGAAGAGGTTGTTGCAATGGAGTTAATTCAAGCAGCACAGGAGTGGGATACTGTATCTCCCGCTATTGCACTTGGCGAACGTCAGTCAAATAACTCCGACTTTTCCACTAATGCTCGTGCGATTTGGAATGCTAATAAAGACAACACCGGCTGTATTGAATTGATAGGAATGCAGCCTTGTAGCGACATAGACTTTTTAGATTTGCCATGCAACAGTACAATGCTTAAAATGGTAAAGAAAGAGGAAGATACAGTCAACGATTGCGTAATGGTAAGCATATCTTATACTTGCTCTTTTGATTTATATTATACTCACAAAACGGTACCTTCTCCTCTAGGTTGCCAAGGTGACAGATCCAACTCATCCCGCGGTCATAGTTGCCAATCTTTGTACCGAGAAGGATGATGAACCTGGTTTCACATTATATGTCAACAGGAATGTGTCGAAGGGGGAAATCCTTGGTAGTTTGATTGGCAAAATAATGCTAGGAAGTGAATCTGATTCATCCGTACGCAAGGAGCAAGATGGTAAGGGTAAGATGAGGGAAGCGGCTCTTGTTGATCTCGAAGGTTCCTTGAAAATTTATGGAGGATGGGTAGTTGGTGATCGATCAGAGGAGAACGCTAACATGCTGGTTTTGGATACATCCAAGAGAGCAAATGTTTTATCTCTTCTCATTAACAATTGGAAGTATCCTTTGAAGTCTGACAGCGACGAGATCCGTGGTGCTGCTAATGTCAAGTTAGTACAGATACGCGTCAACAACTTGCCAAAGATTCTTGTCGTAGCTACAAAAGATATTGAAAAGAATGCAGAACTAATGGAGGATATGGGGAAGAGTGGAAAAGAGGCAGAGCGTAATATTTACATCAGTGCAAAGCTTTTACACGATACACAAAAAATGGTCAATGAACTCACTGATAAAAACCAGCAGCTAGCAGACGATTACAATGTTGTGATTAGTAAGCAAGTCATTGATAATAAAAGTGTGAAGAGTACTAGGAATACGGCTTTGCATATGGCAAGAGAGTGGAAGGATATGGTTGAAGATGACGATGCAAAATATGAGACTTTACTTACTGATGGAGAAACAACAGAAAAGAAACACCTAGGAGGCATCATGTCCACACACCTGATTGGTTCTTTGCGGCCCGAAGTGTACGAGTTAGGGTTAGATGACAACAATGATGATGATGATGATTACCTTGCTCAGAAATTATCTGAGCATCAAGAACTCATATATGATAATGATTTTATGCCAAAGAAGCCAAAGGAGATAGAATCAAAGGATGGGGTCAAAAAGACGATTTGGGTAGACAATCCGGATAGTGAGGAATACATGAACATTCAGGATGAGTGTGGGCAAGACATCTACCAAGAAGTTGGGCGTGCTTGGCTAGAAGTTCAAGATCTTCGTGATGAAACTTCGGGTGCCCAAGTGCCTTGGAATAAGAACAAGAAGCGCATGCTTGATAATGACGAGATCGTCATGATTCAGCATGCAAAGTGCATGATACTTGCAGGTTATAAGCCATCTGCTGATACCACGACTCTTACAGGTGATGCTGCATCAAATAGAAAGAAGTTTCGAAAGATATTCAAGGAAGTGAAAGAGCAAGAGGAGGAAAGTGATGAAGAACTTGATGAAGATGATGTCGCCACAGCTGAGAGAGCCATGGGAAATTGCTAGATTGTTTGAAAAGTGCAATAGGAGATCTATATGATCATTTGATAAATACGATCGACTTTTGTGCTGGGTATCTTTTTAAGTGTTGAGGTATCCTATGTTGTTAGTTGTTCAATATGATGTGTGAAGAGACTGAGCGTGTAGAATTTAGTACCAGCCACCGTGTTATAATATAAAGGAGTTGTAAGATGTTCTAAAGCAATAGCTGATACTCTAGAGAGGCTTCATTGACTGATGAAGGGCAGTAAGGCAGTAGACAATTTTTCAGGAGTGATAATGATCAGTTAGCGTCAGAGCCAAGTGCGCAGCACCTCAGTGGAATGGTATCGAATATATCTAGAGTTGCGTCTCCTGTGTGAAGAACGGGGCTGTGTATATAGTCATAGTAGAATATAGAATATGATAAGTTGTTATTAGGATTTAGGTAATAAGACGAACAGCTCAACCCCATCGACTTTTCTTCTTGGCAGGTTGATCATTAGATGGACCATAGTAAGAAGATGATTGCGACATCATAGCTGCACTACTAGTACTTGGTACACTGTTGCTGCCTCCACCAAATCCTAGTCCATCCTTACTATGTTTCATTCTACCGCCTCCGTATCGGTTACTCTTTTGACACAGGGCAGCCAGCTCAGGACTAACTTCTCTTCCTTCTCTCACAAATGAATCGGCAAGAGAAATTGCAAAGTTGGCATCTTTCTTGGCAGTTAACAGAGTGTATGCAACACCTTTTTGATGCTCTCCCGTCCCTTCCTTTGTCAATCTTCCAGCCCTTCCAACTCTGTGAACATGAGCATCCATGTTTTTAGCTGGATCAAAGTTTATCACAATTACGACATTCTCGATGTCAAGTCCTCGAGCGGCTGAAGAGAAAGCAATATGTGTAAGCTAGTGGACGGATGGTGAGATTTATAGAGTCACATTTTACTTACCAACATCCGTGGCGACTAGAATGGATTGAGGATTCTTCTTGAATTGATTAATTGCTGTGTTGCGCTCCCTTTGATCCTTGTCACCATGTATGGATACAATTGCAGTAGTACTACAAGCACCGCCAACCATGAATGAAGGCGAACTTTGCACAAGCTGAGATAGGTTGTCACACTCTGCTCTTGTAGCCACAAATATCAGACATCTCCCAAGCGGGGATAGAATGGGTACCATTTCCATTAACCACTGTTTCTTGGCATCATAGGAAGGAAGAACCATTACATGACTATCAACATGCTCTGACGACGCTCCTGTTCTACCAATTGCAATTCTAATTTCGATGTGTAGCCGTATGAAGAAGAGAGTAGAGAACAAAAAGAAGTGCGACATACATATAGCAATACAATTTACACATCGGTATCTCAACCTCAAGATTATATGAACTGTGTGAAAAGAAAGCCTCACTCACCTGACTGGATTACGCAACCAGCTTCTAGCCACCCTTTCAACTCGCTTACCGAATGTAGCAGATAGAAACAGTGTCTGACGATCAGGTCGAACATTCTCCAATATAGAACTGATCTGCTTTTCGAAACCCATCTCGAGCATCTTATCAGCTTCATCAAGCACTAAGAATGTTACTCGTTTCAGGTTGGTTCCTTTCTTCTTCACCATATCAATCAATCGTCCAGGAGAACTCACCACTATTTCGCATCCTTTCTTTAGTTCTTTGGTGAGCTCCCAAGTACCTTTATTACCTCCTGCAACTTCTATAGCTTTCCCCCCTATGCATTCGATGAATGTCTTGGCGTATTTAAACACTTGTTTGGCTAATTCTCGTGTAGGAGTGAGTACCACACCAATGGGACCATCTACTCCTGGTACGATATGTGGTTGATCATTAATATGTACAACCATTGGCCATATAAAAGCCAAAGTTTTCCCCGAACCGGTGGCAGCCTATTGTTGAGTTGAGTAGAAGGTGTGGGATAAAGTGGTGAGATTGAGTTGTGCATACGATATGAACAAAGTTTAATAACTAAATAATGTTATACAATAACTCACAGTAATCAATGCATCATTTCCACTCAGTGCAACAGATAACGTCTGAGATTGTACAACCGTTGGTGCATCATATCCTGACTGTGCAATAGTTCGTATAAGCTCTTCAGGAAATACACCTTCACTACCACTTAATTCACCAAATCCCAATATCGGATCAAAGTTACTTGGAGTACATACAACATCATGTTCTTTACGCCATGCATGCCCTTCCCTTGTATCATTTGATTTATAAAATATTTTATTGAATGTATTGTATTGTATAGAACTATGATTTACTGATTCGAGTGGATCAATTTCGGTATGTATCATTTGTTTTTGATATTCTCGTACTTCTTTTAGGTTTGTAAATTTCTCTTCATTATTGACAGGTTGTTGTGTATTGTCTTGAGATGGTTGTTTATTATTACCCCCAGCTCGAACAAACCCTGACATTGTAGTAGATTCTGCTTTTTGTTTGCCATTGGTATCTTCATGTTTGGGTAGTAATCTACCACCACTACTACTACCATTGACCTTTGGCTTATCAATATTCCAATGGGATGTAGCCTCATCTTCTGCCTCAACATCCAATCTTCCTTCACCGCCACAATTATTGTTATTGTTTGAAGATGTTGCATTATCATTATCATTGAGTGAGTTCATATAAGCCTCGAGAGGATCCTCTTCCTCATCTTCCATGGTGTCGTTTGCGGTGGTAGGGACTTCATTATCACTATCCGATTCGTCAAATAGGCCCATATTGAAGATCACTGCTTAATTCCAATACCAGCGACTACCAAACACTAATAAATTTTAGATACCGTCACTCATAATGTGAGCACCAATTGAAATAGTACTTAATCTATATTATTATTGTTTAGTATGGTATGTATATTCATATAAGCTAATCCGATTATCAATACTGCGCAGTTTATTGCAAATGAACTGTAGTTGCTACAGGCCGTTTAATCCTCACACTCAAATCATTACCTCAAAAATCCGGGTCAAAAACTCAAACCCAACAAAATAAAAAGTTGGTGAACTATCGATATAAACAATATGGATTCATCCCTATCATCAGATCGATATAATCAACCCTCATCCTCATCAGGAGGACGTTCATATGGCGGCGGTGGCGGTGGTAGGGGTTATCGAGGCCGAGGTCGAGGAGGATACAACAGAGGGAGAGGACAGAGACGTCATCATCCATATCGACGTGATGATTATGGTGGTGGACGACACTCAGGTGGGCATAGGAGATATGATGATCGTAATGGTATGTATTATTTCTATGTATGGTTATATATTAGAGGAGGAGTGTTTTAAATTTATATATCATATACTTTTCTTTGTTATTTGTGTGCACATCTTATGTCTCTTATAAACTCACATAACATCACTATACCCCCAACCTTATAGGAGGCGGATACAGAGGCAGAGGCCGCGGTGGGCGTCATAACTACAACAACAATAATCATCGCGGTTCATCAGGTCCACGTCAGCCAGCCAACAGATTCTCAACCCAAACAAAAAGTGTCGATCCGCAATACGCAATGATGAAACAATTAACTGCCATGATTGCCAAGATGGGTGATTTATCTGGTGCTGCTGATGTTGCCAATTCTACTCAGAATAATAATGAGGAAAATAATAATAAGGAGGAGAAAATGGAGGAATTACGACCAGTAGTTAAAGCAATTGGTACAAATGTATCAGACTTAGTGGAAGTATTGTGTGGTGTTTCGAATGCTCCTTTATTTTTAAAGTTTGGTAGTAATGATGAACACCAGGATGCTGATGGTACTAATGATAATGATAAGGAAGGGAGTGAAAATAATGGATCTGATAATGGTGATAATGATACAAAGTCTGAAACTGCTGCCGAAGATTCAGATGAAAAGAAACTACCCTCCTCAGCTACCACTACTAATAAAACAATCAATGCCACACAGGGGGCTGGAGGATTGGCAACATTATTATTACATTGTTCAACAAATTTACCATTACAAACACCATCGTATGCAGCATTGACATTAGGTGTGGATGTTAAGGCACCATCCGAGACACACTTTGGATTTGCGAAACGATGTTTAGAGTTGGGAGTAAGGACATTTGGACGTGATTTAGATTTGGCATTGGAAGTGTGTCATACTACTGTTAATAACACTACAAGTAGTAACTCATCTAATAATAATAATAGTACCAAGGGTGAGAATGAGTATGACGTATCAATGAAAAGTGAAGAGGAGCAGGTGGCAATACTTAAATCAAAAGAAGATGAACGTTCCCCTGCTGAAAGTTCCGGTGGTGCAGCAGGGAATGGTAAACAGCTAGATGCATATTATCGTATCAAATTAATGTTACGTTACTTTGCCCACCTTGCCAATATTGGTATTGTTGCAATAGATGGAGAAGAAGGGTCATTACTTGTTGTGTTGGAAATGTTAGTTGAATGTGCATCGAGAGCAGCTTCCACTGGTAGTAGTGGGAAGGATGAAAAATCACGTGCCTTACTACGATCTAGTCAATTATTGGCCTCGTTGGTATTATCAACTATTCCGTACATTTCTTATCAAAATCATCGTCTTATGGAGTTAGTGGATGCACTTGAATCGAATGTTATTGGTTCTACTACATCGAATTATGTTAGTGATTATGACCCGGCAAGTGGATCAAAGAGTATATTGCTCAAGGGTGAGTTGGATGATGCTGTGATTGAGGGCGAAACTATGGATGATGACGATGAAGAGGATGACGATGAAGATGAAGATGGTGGAGATCAGCCAGCGCCATGTGCTGATACATTACAGGATTTACTCCGTACTGTGCGCAAGTTATTGCTATCTGATACTAATGGTACGACACGATTTGCCTTGTTGGATGATGCTCCCTGGAAGGCATTAACTGTTGATAGCCCTGAAGCAGCAGAAGAATCAGCAGCAGCAGCAGCAGCTGAAGGTATGGATGTAGAGCAATCAACTACTACAGAAAAGGTACCAATGTCGTATAAAGGCGAACCTTTACTGCTTGACTTGATTGGAGGTGAGGAAGAACGATGCAAATCCATCCCATATTTACTGTCCAATGATCAAGGTGAAGAGACTATTGAGATACGCTGCCGATCATTAGATGGGATTGTCTTTGGTCGGTTATCAATCTTTGATGCTCCTCCGTCCGATGATGATAGTGACGACGATAACGATGAAGAAGAGGACAAAAAGGAGAGTAATCCAAACATGGAAGCATATGTAAATACGTACTCTCTCATTGATCGCTTCTTCTTAAGTGATGCAGTCCGAGATGTTCTTTTGTGCCATCGTCCAATGGTTAGTGATGCGGGTGCCGAAAGGAATACAGCCAAGGAAGTTGCCGAGCAGATTTGGTCTATTAGTCACTTGTTCAAGTCAGCCTCTTCTCCTACATCAAGTACCGTTGCTGAATCTGAAAGTATGGAAGAGTCAACTGCCATCCCTTCAAAAGTGGTTGCTTCCAAGGGAATTGAGTATGGTATTGTTGAAACACTCTTATCCCTCGTGGTACAAGCAACTCCGACCAACTCCTCCATCCCATCATCATCTCCCTTACATTCACACTTATACATATCACGTGTCTTATTGGAATTGACAAAGTTACAACCAACACTAATCCCCCAAGCAATTGTCTTGGCAACTAGTGGACTGTTCAATGATTTCATACCCTCATTAACACCCTGTGCACGTGAGAACTTGGGGTATTGGTTTGGATTTCATTTAGTCAACACGGGATATCAATGGCCAAAAGCGTATTGGAACCATTGGGCACCATATGCTTCAACAACTGGCGGAAGGAATAGTCGAGGAGAGTTTATCAAGTTGGCTCTGACTTCCATGGCATCCATGTCAAGTGATGGGGCTATTGCAGTTGTGAAGGATTGTTTGCCTACAGGTAGTTCATTGGTATCATCAGTCTTCCTGAGTGATAATAATGGCGAAGAAGAACAAGATGTCTCAAGCACCGAGAAGGATCTTATTCATCGAATGTGGAACACTGCCGAGGATCCCGATACTATCCGTCAATATATTATTGGTGATGAATTAACTGAATCCGCCTCCGGATCAGGATTGGGAAAGGTTGATAGTAGCAATTCAATGTATCACAAGTGTGTGTGGTGGAGAGCAAGGATGGCGATTCGTGCATTATTCTTCCCTATTACCCGTGAGAAGAATAGAATTGCCAAGGCTACGAAGAATGCTTCTGGTAATGAGGGTGGTATGGTGGTCGAAGAGGAGGTTGACGACTCCGAGGATATTCTAGCTGACATGTCGGATGCACTTCCACGGTTCAAACCAGTCGTTCTGGCTGCCTTAGCAAGAGATGCTGATGCTTATGACAGCGTTGCATCTGGCAAGTTGGATGATGATGAATTGTTATTGGCAGGTGAAATAACCATCCTCAAGGAAGTCGGAAGTCTCATTCCATCTTGGGATATAACCATGATGAATGCAATGATGGAATGTTTAATGAAGTCTGGAATCATTAGCACTATGGCAATAGCTAAATGGGCGTTGTCAGAACATGATAATGATGATGGATCATCCAATGGTAACATTTGCAATTCATGGTGGAAGTTTGTTTCATTAGCCTTCCGTAATACAATACGAGATGCTTGCTCTCGTTTCGAGGATTCCAAGACAGACGTTGGTTTTGGTATCGGCATGATTGTTGATAATGAAGGTCAGAATGATGTTGACCCTGCTGAAACTGCTGCACAACGATTGGACGAGGCATTGAAGTCAGCCATTCCGATTCTCAAGTATGTCACTGATCGGATTTGTCAAGTATTGGCAGCATCTAACGCAGAGAAGAAGATACCTTTGGCTAGTGCTGATGTATCAGATGGAATGAAGTGTCTAATGCGTGCACTTCTATTCCATTTCAACTTTCTAGTACTGGATGATTCGGGTGTTCTATCAATATCCAATATACAAAAAGGATTGGCAAGCATGGATGCAAATGGTGAGAAGTTAGGGTTGCAATGTCAGGCAGGAATGGGCTCATGTGAGGGTGAACAAAGCAAGAGATTACTACAAAGTCTTTCTCTTTCTTTAGAGAAGATGTTATGAGTTATGAGTAGTTGCATTAATATCCAGTAGATGTTAGTGTCAGTGTACTGTTAAACGATTAGTACTATGATGTTTCTACTACAATCATTTTATGATGTATAAATCTAACAACTAACTGCAACTCGCATTATCTTGCGTGATGTGGATGTGCTACTGCAGTCCACGAAATACAGCTGTAAGGGCCGGTTTATCATAGAGGGTTAACTTTACATACACAACAAAGAGTGAATAAAGCTGGAATACAATAGAAGATTAAATAGTGAGTGAAAGCAAATGGATGACCCCGATCCGGCACCTCCATCAATTGCCCCAAGATAAAATTGTCAAGAAGCAAAGGCATTGCTCGCGGCGATATATGATAGTGATAGGATAGGTACTGATTGATACATAAACTGATTGTGTTGACCATTATATCATACATTACATAGAATCTCATATATTTATTAGACGAGATACACCAACTCTGAAAAGAACCACACAAAACATTGCAAATAAAACAACATGTCTGATCATCAATCATCTACACCACCATCATCGTCGAAACTTCATCAGAACTCGTCACATCGTATACTATCCAGCTGGGCATCTCTCCGACGACGACTGAGATCATCTACTCAGCAGATCGATACTGCTGGTGCAACTGCAAAGACATCAAGACATACCAAGCAAAGACGAGCACGAAGAAGATCGTCCGAAACAACTCTGTCAATATCGACTAGAAGTTCATATGGCTCCATTGACGATCAGGATGATAACCAACAAATACAATGTATCCCCACCGAGGTACAAATGACTACTACTCGTCGACCATCTTATGTACCCTGTCAACGACAAGAAGACGTTGTGTCAACGGATGGTCGTGTTTGTGATTTGCAATATACTTACATACATGACAGCATTACCTATGAAGGCATCTACACTGGACAAGTCAAATGCAGTAAACCACATGGTATTGGTACATGGAGATATCAATCAAGCAACGGTTCTGTCCTTCTAAGTATAGAGGGAGAGTGGTTTTGTGGATTCAGTATAGCGGGGGAGAAGACACGTGAACATATTCCTCAAAAGCATTCACTCATAGAGCCACTACCTTCCATACTAAGACGATCAACAAAACATAAACAAGAGAGGGACGTTTACAACAAGAGTGTACACTTTAAAAGAGAAGCTACTTTGGTTACATTTAGGTCTTTGCCGTGTTTGCATGAAGGAGATAGAGAAGATTCTTCATCTGCTTCCTCCTCTATCAGCATCGGAGAGGATGACAAATCAATAGCAAGTATTGATAGTATCGAGGGGGTATACGAGGAGTTTATATTAAAGACTACCACTCCACCTGCTGCTTGATATGATAGGTGGTAAACTTTGTACAGACAAAAACTTAGTATAGATAACTAACACTGACACTAGTTGCAACAAACTCAAGTTTACGAAAATAAGTAGAGAGTATCCTTTGACATTTGATATAAAATACTGAAGACATGCAAAATAACAAATGCCGTCTTCTCCTATGAGTAGTCAATATACTCTCTTCCCTTCTTTCTCCTCTTCAGTCTCTTGCTATTGACCAGTCGATAGTGCTGTTAGTGGCATGCCCAACCCACAAAGGTGTATCCTTTTATTCAAGCGGTTTGAGTAGAAGAATTTTCACAATGCTGCTTTTGCAAGCACAAGCTAAGAAGGAGATATATAGAGAGCATATGTGTTAGTATATATATGTTGAATAAGACAGTTTATAGCTCTGTAGTCATTAGTATAATAATGCAAAGTAGAGCGCAACCAATTGCCAAGAACTCTTCTCAATTTCAGTAGTCATCGACTGTCGACTGCAAAAAGTAGATGCTGTCAACATCAATATTCTCTCTTCATCTTCAGATATACAATGATGATATAAAGCTGAGAAATCCAGTATCAGAAGATACTCTACACTTTCAATCTATATTATCACGGCCTGAATGGAGCGTATTAACAGGGTGATATATCAAAGTATAATCATGATTGACGTGCCACTAAGGTAATTCTTCTGTATCCAAGTACTTATATTAGAAGCATAGTTATCTATTTCCATTGGATATAGACTCAAAAGACACATGTCAAGTAGGGGGGAATGTTTTTATAACATTTGTTCAAGGCAAATGATAGTCTAACAATCGCTTATCACGGCCTGAATGGAGCGTATTAACAGGGTGATATATCAAAGTATAATCATGATTGACGTGCCACTAAGGTAATTCTTCTGTATCCAAGTACTTATACACCACCGGAAGAATAATACTGGATATGATACACTTTGAAACATCTTTTCATAGTTGTCAAATAAGCAAATTGATAGTGGATTCGTATGATTATGCTAGTAGCTTTATTGGCGGTGGAGTTGATGGGTTATAATACATCCTGCTCTGATGTTAGTAATAGCAATCAGATGACTTACTTAAGTCTTTGGTCAATTTGAAGCTGCGCTTAGCGCAAGATTACAGAGAGGCATACAATCCCTGCGATGCCATGATTTATGCACAGTTGTCAAATATGTGTCATATGAGATAGGAAAGAAGTTACGAAAGAAGTTACAAGCTGATTCTTGGGCAGTTCGGATGGAAACGCTCATATCAAATACATACACACCCGGTTTGATCTTGTCAAGCGAAACGATTGTTTATGATTCAGGTATGTATCAGAGACATCGTTTATCATTACTCACTCCCCATTAAACTTTCTTTCTCACTACTATTTACACTCTTCTCTCACTACTTACCTCAGTAATGAAAAGGGTTCAATATCAGTGCAACACAGTCTTGTACAAGCAGAAAATGGGTACCGGAAGATATTAAAGAGGGGGAGAATGTTTTGGCTCAATCCTTACAAGCATCTGTCGAAGTAGATGGTATGTCTCAATCCTGCCGAAGTGTTCTGGCTTCCAAAATCAATTATAAGTGGCGATAAAATGCTCTCCCTACAAAAGTCAAATCAATCAACATTTATGATGAAGAGAAAGATGCATCGAATAGAGTACGGTGTAAATGGTTGTGATACCTGGCGGCTATTATTAAATGAATAAATATCTCAACCTTATGACCCAAATAACTCAAAATCCCCGAAACCAAAGTAAGACTTGGTATTGCCTATGTGTGTTTCGTTCTATTACATGCTATGATATGTGAACAATCCTTTATCATAATCCAACTAATCTTCAACCACAATCTTCTATTGACATACTGATCATGATGTTAGTATTATCAAGAGATGTGAGTTGTGCATATGATTACCGGGAAGTGCCAGTCTGACGATGGGGGAACATTATGCTAAGCCACCGGTTGTTTTATACCATCATTAATCATCAATGTAAAGGAAGTACCTACAGGTTGTTATTTGGCAAAGGAAGGCGGCGTCGTCTCCGCGGCGTCTGTCTGTCAGAAAAAATGCCTAATCTCATTTTCACCACAAATTTGCTTGAGCTTGACATCGCCCAGAACCCCTTACACTTGTGACCTACATAGGAATAGTACAACTGCGACAGCTGTTCGGGCCTCAGTTCATTGTTGTCTGCTGGCGCTTCACATCAACACTTTCAGCCATCGGCCATCAATAGCAGGATATACAACAACTTATTCAACAGCAACAACAATATCAATGAAGATTAACATTACCGTAGTAGCGGCAACGGCCGCTGCAATAGTTAGCAGCGTCTTTGGAGCCGCTCATCAACATTTACGTATCGGGAAGAAACATCATATCGTCAGAAACAATGATGATATCCACTCAGTGAATGATTATGATGAAGAAGTACCTCGTGAGCTCAATATCTTTGAAGAAGATGAATATCCTTGGAACCATAGCAGTATCGGCGGTAAGTATCTGAGTATCTTATGTACTATTATCTTATTGCGTTCTAAATTTCACAATCTTCAATGATATCTAAAATGATGTAAAGATATCAGAGGCATCGTTAAGGAAAGCACGGGTGAGTAATGAACCATAAGTATAAACTGTTTATATATTCGTAACCTCATATGCCAACAACCCACACGTAATCCTATACTAGGTCATCTAATGATGAGGAAAGGAGGAAAAGATACGACTACGACTACAACAGGACATACATCATCAAATGATGAAGGTAAATTCAAGTCCAAACATGTGCACATATATAATTAAAGTCAAAGTTTCTCACACTCCTTCCTTGTTATTTATATTTGCCTCAAAGAAACCGAAGAAGACGAAAGGGAGGGCGGAGTCCATCCATCTCATGATGAAGACGAGGAAGGAGGTGAGTCTACACAATGTTATGTTTCAACTCGAGGCTCGGTTGTCTTATTGAGCTCAAATCTCACACGTCCTTTGTACTGCTGCCCTTCTTCACTTTTATATTCTATAGAAGATCACGACCACGACGAGGAAGAAGAAGGCGGTAACCATCCATCTCATGATGAAGACGAGGAAGAAGGTGAGTCTACACGAGTGTATATGTTTCAACTCGAGGCTCGGTTGTCTTATTGAGCTCAAATCTCACACGTCCTTTGTACTGCTGCCCTTCTTCACTTTTATATTCTATAGAAGATCACGACCACGACGAGGAAGAAGAAGGCGGTA
>Ga0214478_100334_pt1 | contig 27626 bp, 20 predicted proteins | sample M1_20Mar14CPVII9_2_FD_178001 | JGI IMG/M metagenome (GOLD analysis project Ga0214478, IMG submission 178001) | Marine eukaryotic communities from Monterey Bay, California, United States - M1_20Mar14CPVII9sort6BwellD7 | ecosystem: Environmental > Aquatic > Marine > Unclassified | place: USA... | reverse complement strand
AACGTCTATTATTCTTCTTATTCTTCTAAACTATACTTATAAGCTCATTATTCCTGATGAACCTTCGTCATGAGACCAACACCAATTGGATGCGTATCTCCAGATTCGGCTGCACAGAATCCTGTCATAATTGTCGTTTCCTTTTGAGAATCTGCTTGTGTATCTTTTTGTGTGTCTTAGGGAAATTGATTATCTGGATGTAAAAAAAAGGTTAGAAGCAGTTCTCTCTGTTTTAGTTGTTGGCGCCCATTAAGCTCCTTGGAGGTGATTGGCTTTTGGATGCTTTGAATCCGGCCGATGGCTGCCTACACACTCTTTATTATTAGTATAATATAAAACATACCAGTGTTGTCTAATGACTCTATTTCGTAATATATTTTAGTTGGTGTTGGATATAATATGGTCACAGCTCTAACATCACCACCTCAAGCACACTTCTCCGGCTCGGGACACACTCAAACATGCGGCCATCTCAGAGATTGGAAGGTAAGATAAGCCCGTTCTCCGCTGGATGAAGAAGCTCCTCTAATATCACTCTACTCATTTCATTTAGTTTCTTTTCAACGTCCACCTTCTTCTCGCCAGGCTCACCTCTCATTTCAATATAATACTTGAACTTAGGTTCAGTACCACTTCCTCTAAACTGCGCAACACATCCGTTTGTGAATCGAAATGTGATCATATTAGCTTCTGGAAGTGTGGGTTTCTTGTCGTCAGTTGTGCTATCATACCTAGGCGACCCGAGATCTCGAATACTCTTCACTTTATATTCACCAACACGATCATAGTAATTGCCACTATTTCTCATTTGCTGCATGATTCTCTTGACTATGGCAGGATCGTCGCATCTGTAGTAGCCATTGTTACAAACGAACTCTCCGTACTTATCATGCAGCTTCTGTAGATGAGATGTCAGTGTTTCGCCATTCGAATACAAACTAGTAGCCAGCGTCGCTATGACTCCTAGCGCACTGATTCCATCCTTGTCGGGAACTCCAGCACAGGCAAAGCCAATTGCCTCCTCATATCCAAGAAGCACTCGATACCCTTCGTCTTGAAGAGTGTTTACGCGATTACCAATCCACTTGAAACCCGTCAGTGTTTCCTCAAAGTGAAATGAGCCACCGCTCCCAACATCTTTGAGCTGACAGTAGATGCTAGCATAGCTACCGGTTGATCGGAATTTTTTCCAATACTTTCCCAAAGCCAACACCCTAACAGAGTTGCAATTTGATCACCTGTAAATACAGTCCAATGCCCATCTTCCTTTTTATACTCTGCAACTCCCAATCTATCGGCGTCAGGGTCATTAGCCAATACTATATCACAATTATTCTCAATTGAAAATGACATTGCTTCATCTAGTGCTCCCTTTTCTTCTGGATTTGGGAACGGAACAGTTGGAAAGTTAGCATCGGGCTTTTCCTGAGATGGTACTATACATAAAGGTGGTAGATTGAATACTTCAAATGATCTCTTTGCATATGGAGTGCCAACGCCATGCATTGCAGTGTAGGCGAATTTGGGTAGAGATGTAGTACTACCATTATTCATATCATAAGTGACTAGTCCACTGGCTTTGATAGATGCAAAGTAGGCATCTTCAATTTGTTTTGTCTGCATGGAATTACTCAATCCATAACATTCTTGATCATCAGACGAGCTCTTTAGCTGTTGCAACCGGGCTCCATAATCTATCCATGGTTTGAGATTCTCCTTCTTGATGATTGTTTGTGCTATTTCCTCATCCACTGGTGGTCTAATTTGGCATCCATCATTCCGATATACTTTATACCCGTCATCTTGCTTTGGATTATGTGATGCGGTAATCATTACGCCGACTGAAGCTTTTAGATGTCTAACTGCAAATGCCAATATTGGTGTTGCAACATATCCATCAAGTAGTATGCATTCAATACCTGCTTGTTCAAATACTAGCTTTGTATATATTGCAAATTGTCTTGATGATAGATTGAACTTTGAAGTTGAACGATGATCATAACCTACTACTGCCTTTATGAAAGTATTGTCTTTGTTTGCATCAAGTACATATTTTGCAAGCCCTTGTGCTGTTTGTATCACTATCAAATCATTCATACCACTTGCACCAGGCTGCATACGTGCCCGAAGTCCCGCAGTACCAAACTCTATCCGTTTGGTATTGAATAGTTTATCTAATTCTCTTGCTGCATCATTATCATCTTCTGCTTGTGCAATTAAGTTCTGCACATAAGTTGAGGTTGTTTGATTTGGATCTAGCTTTGACCATTCAGTAGCGGAGCACATTAATTGTGATGCCATACTAATATAGAGAATATATTATTATCAAATCGAGGGAGCGCCCACTCTAGTGCCTGCACTTGATTGAACAATACATAGTGATATTGTACCAAGCAAAATATTATGAGAGTTTACCATAAGCGTATTTCAAGGTTTGTGCGTACTTTGCACGGATTTTCAAGCCTCCAAAACAAAGCAATACTTCTTTGCGGCTCGCTTATCAACAATCATGGCAAAGAAGAATAAGAAAGCCACGGCGGAGGCCGTTGTCCTCGAAGAAGAAGAAGAAGAAGAAGAAGTGTTAGGTTGTTATTGTTTCGGTACTGTTTTTTCTGCAATGTATGTTTTTAGATACCTTCTCACAACTTACACATTACACATCACATGCTAAACAACAATTGCAAAACACAACAGTGGAAGAAGAGGTGGAATTACTACAAGTAGACGTGGGTGATATTATTAAAGTAAAACAAATTCTTGATGAAACCGTAGCCGGGACATTTTTAGAAGAGGATTTATCCGCTCATGGTGAAAAGGTACAAATTGAAGAGGAAGTAAGTCATGATAATAAGAAACTAATTTTGATGACAGCAGCATGTTGCTTCGCGGCTATTGCACAATTTGGATTGGCTGCCGATTTTCCTAAAAATCGTATATTATTGGGTGCATGTTGTGCAGCATACTTTTGTTTAAGTGGTATACTTCAACTTATCATGACTTTCATTGATAAGGATTGTATAATGATGACGAAGCCATTAAAAGACGAGCAGGCAATTAAGTTGGTTAAGGCTGGTGGTAATAAGGAGATGGATAAGTATGGTATTCGTGTACGAACACAATTCCCACGTTTCTCCGAGTATTATTCTGTTATATTAGAGTTTCAAGGGAAGGAATCATCTGAATTTGTGACACAAACTTGGAGTGTTGGACAGTTTTTTGATGTGGATGGTTACTTTGATGAGGATGGGATGATGATTGAGGTTGAGACGTTATATCGACGATTTGAGGCTGGTAAATTTGATAAGGCAGATGATAAGAGTGTTGTGGTAGGTGGAAGCAAGGCTAGTAAAAAGAAGAAGAAGAACTAATTTCTTGAGAGTTAATATGAATATCAAAGTTCGAAGAGCTAGGGGTAGTGGAAATGATGTAAAAGAAAACTGCTGTCTAACTCTACCTAGTAAACCTTCTCTTCTTCTCTATGATGAATGTCTATGTGTAGGTTATTATCATAAATGATATGACAATATCACTATCATATCTTATTTTTAATAAATAATCCTGTCTCTACATCTCGAGTACAGCTCGATGCTGGTATACAATTACCATTCATGCAAATCAGTACATCTCCAAGTGAGCCAATAGAGGTAGCAGCAACTGCAGCCCCTATGTTAAATGCTGCATCTGAATCATGAAATTTGGCCGGCTTTGTCGCTCCAGTAAACGCCACAACACATTGCGATAGTTTCTCGGCCAACTGTTTTTTGATGTAATTTGCAGTTTCTATCATTGTATCTGTGCCATGAGTTACTATAATTCTAGTAGATTGTCTTTTTGTCACTACTATTTTCTGAATAGCTTCAGCTAATTCAAGTCTATCATCATCTGTTATTTCTTGACTATCTTTTTTACATATGCTTTTTACTTGATATGATATTCCCAAGTTGGGATGATTATCTAATATATGTTTAGCTGCCGGTATATCACCAAACTCGAATGCATATCCTGCAGTAAGGCGTGGATAATCTTTATCAATAGTACCGCCCATGGTTAAGATATGAACATCTGGTGGTTCATCATCAAAGTCATTAGTCGAAGTCATTTTTTGTTTTAAAAATACAACGCCTCCTTTACTCTTCTTCTATTATTCAACAACTGCCTATTAAAGAACTGCATGTATTCTAATTGCCGCGCCAACTCTAGAGGTACTCTAGGTAACCCCTGAATAGCCGCGCCGCCGACTAATAAAATTTACACTCTCATAAAAATGAAGGATACCGTACCCCCATTCTCATAAAATATTGAAGAGAGTGTGTGCGGGCGGGGCAGAGTATGATGTATCAAAATAAGTATTAAGTACACACACACAAGTAACACATACACACATCAAATAAACCCTATCTTTCCTGATCTTTCCTCTTGTATTGAAATAAACGACAATATGACACCCGGATTTGGTGGTTTCCAAGCACAACAAACACAACCGACTGAGATAGATGCATCTACTCCATTTGTGGCTGCTGCTGATGGTGATCTTACCTTATTACAAACATCCATCAAACAATTAAATCTCTCTCCGAATGCTATAGACTCGAATGGGTTCACTTTATTGCATGCTGCATGTGGATATAGTCGGATTGAGGTTATAAATTGGTTATTAGATCTAAATAATAATGAATCAAAAATAATAGATGTGAATGCTCGAGACAGTGATAATGATACGCCTTTACATCACTGTGATGATGTAGAGTCTGCTCGGATATTAATAGAAAAAGGTGGAGCTGATCATCAATTAACAAATAACGAGGGCAAGACTCCACTACAATCAAAAGAAGCAGAGTTAGAAGAAGAAGACGAGGATGACAGTGATGATGAAGATAGAGATAAGTTGAAGCAGTTGGTAGTATACTTGAAGAGTCTGTCTGTATAACAAAAGAACAATCTTAATTACACAGTCCATCACACTCTTTTCACTTGATACAACATCGGTGATAACTTGCATATACTCTTTAACTTGAACACCTATGTATAGCTTTATCTTTCACACTGCTTGGATAAACTTGTGCATCCGCTCTAATATATCATCCACAAATCTACTATCATGACAAAAGAAATGATCACCACCCTCATACACTTTAAGCTCAGATCGTTCATCCTTACATAATTCCAACCACTTGTTTTCAGAATCACGATGATCTTCTGATCCATTAAAGTACAATATTGGAATATTCAATGTAGGAATTAGATCTGCAGGTGCCACTGAATGTAAACAATCACACTGTGCAGCACCCTGTTGGAAGAACATACCACTTCCAAATGAACATTCATCTATATGATAGTCAGCAGTCTTTGTAGATTGACCCATCATCGCACCAAGTAATGTCTTGTTATTCATACTTGATGATAATTTACGTAAGAACCATAAACCAAATCGTGCCTTATAACTGCTGTCTGGGCCGACATTTTGTCCACAATCTAATAGGACACTTATTTTGAAGATTTGATAGGATGTGAAAACCAATATATGCTCCAAGAGAAGCACCAATATAGACAACCTTACTAGAATCTCTACACTCCTTATCTAGTACATCTTGTACTGCTTCGACACACGAATCTAATGTTAATGACGTGTCAACCAATGAGCCATGACCGGGCAAATCAATCAATATAGAACGATATCCTTTGCTTGCTAATTCTTGAGCATGTGGTTTGAATAATGCGCGACTTGCTCCACCACCATGTACCCATAGTAATGTAATATTGCTATTTTTAGTGTCATTAGCAGTAGTTGGTTCAATAATGTCATATGTTTTAGTATAGTCCAATACTGATACTTCTTGAAAACATGCTTTGCAATATGATTCGATGTCTGATTTCTTGAGTGGTCTTGACGATGATGATGTAGTTGGATCGTATGGTATCAATGCCTGATCTCCTGCACACTTTGAACAGATTGAACTTTGACATTTAGTACATGATACTGCTTTTGTATTGGATGAGAATAGACTGAAACAACCACCATTGCGATCTAGATTTGTTTTGCAATCGATACATTGCAATGTCGTCGACATGATATTGATATATACCAAACCTTCAGACGTTCTCTCTCAACTTGTGTGTGCTACCAAAAACTTTAGCCGTGAGCTAGATGATTGATGGTCGATGGTGTACCGTAATTTGTGTTGCTACCAATAATAACTTTAGCCGTGCTGTTTGAGTATTGATATCAGTACATAGGTATTGATATTGATATCGTATGTAGTAAATAGATTCTTTTCAAAATGACTCTTCGTCCATTCTTTCTCATGTCTTACACAAAAACTGCATAGGGCGGTCCAAGGGGGAAAGGAAAAGCAAAGAGACAGTGCATAATATGTAGTAGTGGTAGTAGTGAGAATGAGGGGGCTGCTCTATTGATTGACTATGACTCTTGATCTGCATAGGCCAGTGTACGACAATCACTTTGGTGAAGTGAAATCATAATTCATAGATAAAGACAAAGCATATCAATATCATGGGTGTTACTGTTACTAGTACTACATTTGCTTTCCTAGGTTCATGTCCTGATTCATTTGTGTTATCATCTCCTTACGGGCCGGGGATGAAAGTACAAGCTGATGGTATTGTCTATGAATGCATAAGTGATTATGATTGCGGAGGTTTTGCATTCGAGCCAGGATCATCGTCGTATGGTGACTTATGGCGAGAGAAATGGACAATGGTTGGCTCTTGTGATAATGGTGCTACCATATCACCAACAACATCTACACCATCACACAAACCTTCGACATCGAGTACTTCCACTCCAAGCAATACTCCGACAACAACAATATCTCCCACAGAGACAAAGCAGCCACTTAGTACTAGTCAAACTGCCACTTCAGTTCAGTTCAGTTATGAAGAGTTTAATAGTCCGACCCAAACTGTCAATGAGGTCTATCAAGGTCCGGCTTATGAGTTTACCCCATCAGTGAGGTTCTTAAAGCGTTTACCAAGGTGAGCGAATGCATGCATATGCATATTATTTGTATTCTTGACTCACATCTCACATTAATATCCTCTCATAGATTCGGGCACGGGAACGACATAACTGAATTATTCTCTTCATATCAAGACGATCAAACAGATTATGCAGCCGGATTAATAGCCTTGTTTCTATTTCTATTCATCATATTTCTTTTCTGGTCAATTGTGATATTAGTTTTCAAAGCAATGGGGAGGGGTAATGCCGGTTTTTTGAGTGGATATCACTTTGTACAACCTGATCCTGCTGTTGATAAGAAACTGTACAAGAGATCTCGACGAGTACGAACTGTGTTTCTCATTGCAACAGTGTTACTGATGGTGTCTACCTTCCTATTAGTACAATTCGGCTTCATAGAAGCTAAGAATGCATCGATTGCAATGGGCGAAAGCTTCAAATCAACAGAAGATATCCTATCAAGTGCAGAAGACATCAGTATCAACTTGGAGAAAGTAGGAGACAATTCAATTTCAATACGAGATGAGGCAGTACAAAAGCTTGATAACATCTGTCCAGCTGATCCAAATATCGAAGAGACAATCGGATTAGATATAATGAGTATTGCTCAACAGGCAAAGAATGACTTAACCATGCTTGCCGACTTCATCAAGGATGGCCTAGAGGTATTGAACGGAGGCTTGAGTAACGCCCGAAGAGCGCTTGTCAGCGCTAACGCTTTTAATGATACCATCATAAAGTTCTGGGAGTGGCAAATGAAGTTGCTTGCAAGTGCTCTCTTCATCCTGTCTTTCTTCTTGGCTGTAGGTGTCTTATTAGTCATGCTGAATATCAATATCAAAGTGTATCAAAAAGCATTGACATACTTTTTCATGCCATTGTTTGTAATCACAATCATTGTATCCTGTATTGTCTGCTGTGCTATATTGCCGATAAGTGCATCATCTGCAGATGCTTGCTCTGGCGGTGGTAACTTATTGGGGGGTCCAGATGATACAATTCTTACAATCTGGCGCAATATTCGCGGATCTGATAATAGCACGGTATCACAGTTCGTCTCGTATTACACACAAAGATGTAACCCCGATTCATATCCTTTTGGTTTCCTTAGTACATATCTGGACGATCTTAATAATGCCGTGGAGTCAACTGGAAATGCTGCCGAGGTAATTCGTGATAATCAGGCTTTACTGTCTGAACGATGCGGAAGGGAATTTACAAGTGTACCGAAGATAGTTGATGACATGGATTCTAATCTCAATTTCTTGCAAAAACAGGTTGATGCATCTCTTGACTTGATCAATTGTGAAAGCATTAACAAGTTGTATGTTGACATTCTTCATCAAGCAGGATGTACTGATTCAATGAATGCATTTGTTTGGATATTTGCATCTACTTTGGTCATTTCAGTTTGCGGCCTAATCATGATCATGCTAAGAGCATCATACTACCCAGTAGAATATTTGAAGATACCGAGTGATGATGAAGATGATATTATCAAGCAGGGCTCAACCAAGAGTTTGGAAGACTTGGAGAGTACCATGTCTCCTGATAGTAGTAATCCAATTTCCCAAGCAATACCTCTCGAGTCTATTGATAAGAATCCCCGAGCCACGAAGACTTTGAGTAATATCAAATCAATCGTAAGATTTTCATCTCGTAGAAGAGTTAGTGATGCATCTGAGACTGAGCAGCTACCGCAGGAGTCTAAAGATTGGGCAGAGTGCTAGAAAAGTAACTCCATAATATATGCATATCAATCTTTGAATCGAGAAGGAAATGAAAGGGACAGTTATTGTTTTGTAAGAGGGTTGATGTGGTATAAAACAGCATGAAACATGTAATCATTCCATGCAAACTTTATGTCGACTATGTATAATAAGATAATGTACATGTACTTACCTTGGTTGATTGCTTTCATGCCATTATTATTTAGAATCCATTCCCGACATATTTTATACATCGTATTGTCAATCTCCTCTAAGACGACACATTCAAATACCAATCTATGAATTGAGAATATCTCCTCCAAAATATTACTTTCAAACTATGGTATATCTTTGGAAGAGATGATTGATGATCATCACATACCTCACAGGGCATTGACTTATAAGAGTTTGAGATGTTGTCAATGCAATATTAAATATCAATGTTGAAATGATTCCAACTTTTATCAAAATGCCGCTGACATAACCTTATATATATTCAATGATTCCTAGCAGTATGATTCCGCTTCTTGTTTCTTCTACTGCATCTTAGTCCACTCTCCTGTCCTTGGATTGCATACCATATCATTACCAATAAACTCATGGTAAATACCAAATATAGTAATCCAAAGACGATGGCAAAGAAGTGACAAAGGAAAGAGGGGAGATAGTACCAAGATGCATATGATAGCGAGCCATAGAGAACGATTGCAAATATAGCATTAATGTAGTAGCAGCACGCTGCATCGAGGAGGAGCCATTGTATTGTTGGAAGGACAATATGTATCTATCCTCGTAATAGTATCTACTTAACACTAGGGGTAACCCCTGTACCTTAACTAGAACTACCCACAGTAATTCTGATGAGAAGCTTATAGCGGTTCTCAATGTCACAAATGGGGCTACTCTATTTTGATTGCAAAATGAGGGCTCTTCTTATTATTTTGCAGCATGGGATTGCTATGCGTAGCACAGATTAGCGGGCCTACAGTATCATTACACCCTTGATATATCAGGTTTGTATTTAATCGCGAGGAGAGAGCAGCTCTCAAGTTGCGACTCAACTATTCCATTGCAATAAAAACCTAACATAAAACATTATCACAACATACAAAAACAATATGTTGAATAAACTACGGAGGAAGTCATCCCGTATAATAAGTAGTAATAATCCAGCCCTTGACGATGATGATGATGAACCAATGCATGGTAAAGGTTCGTCAACAAGTCTGTCAAAGGGCAGCTCTGGTAGTAGACGATTTGATAGACAATCAAATACCTACTCAACAACTTCCTCTAATTCTGGTACTCGGTCATCATCAAACTCTAGTCGAAAGTCTACTAATACTAGATCCAGTAATACTAGATCCAGTCATAACAGCAGTAATAGACAACGATCATCATCATTAGGTAAACAATTAAACTCTCATGCACGTACAGCCCCACCCTCCAAAAACTCACGCTCTAATTCTAAAGGAAGCTCAATATCATGGGGTGGTCGAACAACTGAAACTGATACCGATATAACACAAGATAATACTACCTGGAATACTAATAATAGGACACCGGATTGTAGTGACCCTAGTTTGGTTAGTGATGATGATGATTTGCCTAACAATCATAATCAATATACTAATACAAACACCCTTGGCAGTGGTAAAGGAGGGCAACGTGAGTTGGAAGCAAGTGGATTATACTCACATCGTTCTACAGATAATACTTCCTCAAAAAATAGTGGTGAAGATTATACTACCAATAGTTCGGGATCAGGGTATCAAACAAATGATGAAAGTACATCCATTGGGCTAAACAGTTCTGGTACTACTCAACGGTCTGGCTTGACCTCATCTACATCTCGCAGTAGCGCTACTGGTGGTGGAGGATCTCGTAGTGTGGGGCCACTAACAGACCACGAAGAATCGGGTAGTGTAGACGATGGTGATGATTCCTATTCCGAGGAGAGTGGTATAATATTCTCATCCGATGTATCCAAATACTCCTCAAATAATATGCAACGGGGTATGGATGATTCAAAGGCGTCATATCCAAGTATGGGTGATAATAAAATTACATCATTGCGTGGTGGTGGTAAGAATAAACAACAGCAGCAGCAGCAGCTACAGAATCAAAATGTACGTCCACCACCACGAAGTATGAACTCATCGGCTAGTGTTGGAGAACATTCACGAAGTAGGAGTGGTAGTGCTGCTACAGGTGATAAACAACGTCGGAGTACTAGCAACCCATCAACGGGAAGTCGACAGCGTAATCGAAGCAATAATAGCACCGGTCCTTCTTCTCAGGGTGGTCAAGGTAGATTGACCAATAATAATAACGGTGAGGAAAGTATGAAGTTGAAACCACCATCAATGAAGGGTATGCCATACTCGCAACGGAGTGGTATTAGCAAGAAGCTGTCAAAGAACAAACCCAAGAAGTCTACTGAATATGACACAAGTTCGGCAAGTTCACCAATGTATCATTCCAATGCAGCCACTGTCGATAATAATAATGGTTTCAATACATCTAATCAAAGTATAACCGATAGTCAAAGAAGTGGATATGAAAGTGAACAATCTGAAACAGAAGTAGCAGCAATGCAACAGTTGGCTTATCTAGTTGTATCATTACGATCGGAATTAAAGGAAGTGAATGAATCAAAAGATATGTTACAATCAAAGTTAGATACAATTGAATCAAACAATGGGGGAAGTATTAATGTTGATACAAAAATACAACAATTACAACAAGATAAACTTGATTTACAAACTGATATAGATGCCTTTATTGCCGAACAGGATGATTTAAAATCCGAGATTAATGAATTAACATTGGAAAAATCAAGTTTGAATGATATGATATCAAGATTAAAGAATCCTAATAATAGTTTATCACATTCACAATCGGTTGGTAGTTTTGGTAATAACTCATCTAATAGAAGTTTGGGGAGTAGTAAGGGGAAGAAGAGTTATGAAGAATTACAAGAACGTATAACAGATATAACTGATGAGAATCACAAGTTGGAGAAGGAGATACAATTATTAGTTAATGAGAAGAGTCAATTAGTTAATACTAGGAATGATCGTGCTGATGAAATTGGTATGTTGGAAAAACAACTTGTAGATGTGAAAGAAACACATGATAAGGAAATGAAGGAGAAGGAAACAAGTATTAAAAGTATGGAAGAGAAGATTCAAGAGTTGGAAATGTCATTTGATGTAGTTGAGAAGGAAGGAAAGGAAAGTAAAATGACTATAGCCGTATTAGAAGATGAATTAACAGCCAAGGATGATGAATTAACCAAGGTACAGGAGGATCATACCAAGGTAGTTGAAGGTGAGGGTAAAAAGATGACATTGTTAAGGTCTAGATTAACACAGATTGAGAAACAAAAGGGTGAATTGCAAGATATTAATGCAAGTCTTACAAAGGAGTTGGATGATATGAAGGAGGTGCAATCATCGTCTAATATTACTGCCAAGCAGTCCGATGAGACGGTCGAACTTAAAAAGAAGATAACATCTCTTGAAGAAGTGAAGACTACCCTCGAGAAGAAGCTAGAAGACAAGGATACCGAGCTTACAGCATTAGAGGGTAAACTCAAGGATCAACAAGAAGAATCAACCCTATCATCCGAGGAGAAGGGTCAAGTGAAGTACCTCAAGGAACGGATAGCAAATCTTGCTACCGAGAATGATGGTTTGAAGACTGAACTGTCAACGTTGCAGTCACAGTTGACTGCCTTGGAGAAGGATACTACAAGCACTACCAAGACTGACGATGAAGACCTCAAGTTCAAGCAAGAGTATGATGAGCTCGTATCAGCCAAGTCTGAGCTTGAATCACAAAATCAAGAATCATTAGAAACCATTACCAATCTTCAAAAGATGGTAACATCACTCGAGGGTACCAACACTGAACTTGAAGAGGAAATGAATGAGGCAACTGAAGCTATTTCATTGCTCGAGGAGGAACTCGATCGTAAGGATGCCTCAGCCAAACTTGAATTAACAAAGTTAACTCTACTTCAACAAGAGATTAGTACCGCAAATAACGAAAAGACGGCATTAGCTGAACGTAATGCCAAGTTATCAACTACCAATGATGACTTACAGACACAAATTAAGGTACTTAACATTGAGAAGAAGTTAGCATACGAGGAGGCTGAGACGTTGAAACTTCAGAAGAATATTGCCGATGAAGATCAAGAGGAGGCATTATTAAGTAGACAGGAACAGAAACAGGAGGTTGATTTATTAGAAGATAAGATGGAGGCAATGAGGGAGAAGAATAGTGAACAGTTGGTAGAGTTGGAACAACAAGTTTATCAGTTTGAAGAGATTAAATCCAAGCTTGAGGTAGAATTGGAGGAAAGTTCGGATGCAATTACTGTACTACGTGAGGCATTGACTGAGATGGAAGAAGATAAGCAAGAGAAGGATGAACAAATTAAGAACCTCAAGACTAGACTTGATGATAAAGAAGTAACACAGAAGGAACATCAAGTTAATGTGGATACCATTGCTACACTTCAGAAGATGATTACATCACTTGAAAGTTCAAAGGTAGACCTCGAGGAGGAGTTGAATACGAGTTCGGAAGAGTTGCATGATCTTAGAAATCGACTCAAGAATAAGAATACATTGAAGGAGGTTACTGATTTGGAAGAAAAGGTTGCCAAGTATACTGATGAGAATAAATCATTAACCAAGCGTATTAAGGAGTTAACGGAGGCTAATGACAAGATGAAGTGCGAGGTTAAGGATTTGGGTGAAAGTCTCGCATCGGTCACTGCCACAAGGGCTCAAAGTGATGATAACAAGGCATCATCCGGTGATCCAGACCTTGCATCTTGCGATGCTCTCCTCTCGGAATTGAAGAATCAAATCAAGCAAATTGTATCATCAAGGAACGAAGCTCTCCATGAAGTGGAGGTGCTTCGAGAAGAAGCTAGTGTTGTGGCATCTCCCTCCGAGGCTGGTAAGTTGCCTCCTTCTCCTGCAGTAGAGGTGAAACAAGCCGCCAAGAAGCCTCCGCTTGATGATTCCACCAAGACTGATGCCGAGGGTGATTGCGACAAGACTTACAAGACTCATGAAAAGTCAGTCGGTACCACTCCTTCAAAGGCGAGCTCTCGGGGAAGTAGTCTATTGGAAGCAGCCAAGAAGTTGTGTGACAACTTGGACAAGAAGAAATCACAAGAATCAAACAAGTCTAGGAATAACAGTCCAATTCAAGCTGCTGCTGCTAAGGTTGAGAAGCCCAAGGATGATAAGTCAAAGGCAAAAGATATGGCAACTCGAGAGAAAGTACAAGACATTAAGAATGTCGTTGATCAAGATGATGACGTCTCCAGCTCAAAGGAGATTAAGGAAGTTGATAAGACTCCTGCTGATGTCAAACCATCGCCGCCACTCACACCCGATGAGGAAAAACGACAAGGCAATAAGCCAAAGCTCGATATTGATCAACTCACATCGATTTACTTTGAGAAATGTGGCATGTCCGTATCTAGATTCAGTGACCTATCATCGGACTCGTCTTCGTTCCGTCGTCGAGCTGTCAAGCCTCCTAGTGACACTATCACGAAGAAGGTAAAGATATGCCGTAATGGCGTTTTCATGGGAACTTATGAGGGTGATCTTAATCCGGAAGGTCAACGCCATGGCTTTGGTGTATTGCTATGTGACAATGGCAACTCGTACGAAGGTGAGTGGAAGAAGGACAAACGTGATGGTCTTGGAATAGCAAGGTATAGTTCTGGGGATGTATACGATGGTCAGTGGCAGCGTGGTAAACGTCAAGGTCATGGTGTGATGTACATAGAGGCGGGTGATACGTATATAGGAAGCTGGAATAATGGCTTAAAGCACGGTGCAGGAACATATCACTGGGCTGACGGAGAGGTTGATGTTAGTTGGTATCAAGAAGATAGACGAGTTGGAGAAGGTGTTCGATGGAATGCAAGTAGAGCAAAAGCATTTCAGTTGATCCGGGGTACAAAGAAGGAGGAGTTGAGTTTAGATGAGGCTTATCTGAGAGCTGAAAAGCTTGGGTTGAACTTGGAGAAATTTGATTCTCAGCCGGGAAGTTAGCTAAGAAGTTTGATGTAAATGATTGTAAGTAATAAACGTTTAGGAATGAAAAGTGAATGTAATATACTTGATACCAAGGGAACAACTGCCTTATATTCAAATGTACTCTTGATAGAGTGAGTTTTTTCTTCAATCTACCTTAATAATTCCCTATAATTTGAAAGCGCTTAGTTCTTGCCGACTGGTTCATGTTTAAACACCCTTCAACCCTTTTACTTCCTTGTCAAGATCTCAGGAACTCCAGCACCATCCCTAACAACTAAGATATCTTCATCAACATATGTAACATACAAATCACGAGAGTATTGCAATGCATCAGGTAAATCGATTGTCTGTCCAAGTACTGATGCTGATTCATATGTTTCAGTGAATCTCAAACCGGAATCTTCTTGAAGTCTTGCCTTCACTTCAATTGCATCCTCTGATCCACCGAATAGTTGCACATCCATTTTAGCCTCAATGCGTGGTTGTGAGCGAGATATCGCTGTAATATCATATCATATTATATCAAGAGGTACAACAGTCAGAGATGAGAGGAATACCCACAACATCAAAATCAAACACATACATAACATATGTGCACTTACAAATTTCAAGATCTCCCAACTCAACCAAAGCAGCAGGTAACTTTTGAGCCAAACTTAATGCAAATAATCCAGGTGAATATCCACCACTGTATAAGAATAATGCCAAATCTCTAGTAGGGCTAGGAATCTTACTTTCAGAATATCCCCCGGCATATCTCAAATTCCATACACCATTCAATAATGGACTATATACAGGATCTTCGGTAGGGTTTAATGCTTCTAATTTTAATACCGATTCATTAATTGATGCACGATCTTCGGCGGTAATTTCTCCCGAGTTTGATAATGTTGAGGGTAGGTAATCCATAATCGATGTTACTACAGTTTCCGATGGTGTGGATGGTTTATTCTCAACATCAATTGTACCATCACTACTACTAGCATTATCATCTTCAGTCTTTTCTACTGTAAAGTGTGTATCCTCAGAAGAGTCAGAGGGGTAGGAATCATCATAATCTGCCATGAAGAGAGTTGTTGTTGAGGAAGTACTAATAATTGGTGCACGAGTGTTCATATGTGGCTGAACATTGAACGCAGAGACACTGGCGGCCGTGAGGGCGCCGACCGCTAGTAATTGGTTTTTAGTAAAGATCATGGTTGTATTATATTCTATTTATTGAGCTTTAATATGTTGCAATAGACCTCATTCGACCTCTCTTGTTCATTATGTGTGTTTGCAGTTTGCAGATGTTTGCTGTTTACCAAGTCAGCGGTGAGGAAGGTTCGTAGAGTTTATGTAACTTTACGTCTCACCCTCAATGTGCTTAGCTCAGAGCTAGCTACTGGCGGCAAACAAATCCAATACAAAGAACAAAGCGGCGATTAATAATATGCTAGTGGCATCTAGAAACCTCTTAGGTAGAGCTGTAAGATCAGGTAATCTTGTGCAATATCAAACACGATACTTTACTACACCTACATCGATATTATATAATGATGCTCAACCCAACATAAAGTTATATCAATATCACATTTGTCCATTCTGTAATATTACCAAAAGTCTATTATCTTATACAAAGTTAGACTATGAAACAATTGAAGTTAATCCATTGACAAAAGCAGAACTAAAGCCATGGTCAGGCGAATATAAAAAGGTACCTATTGCAATAATCGATGATAAACAAATTAATGGTTCAGAAGAGATTATTGATACTATTTTAAGTATGGACGTTGTACAAGATATATTACAAAAGCAATATGCTGATAAGAATAGTAGTAATGACTTTCAACAATCTGATAATGCAAAGAAATGGACTCGATTTGCAATAGATGATCTTGCAGCATTATTGTATCCCAATATATGCGGTTCATTGAGTGACTCATGTAAGTAGGTGTAGATGAGTTGTCATGCATATCTTCATTAAATACACGCTAATCAGTATTCTCTTCTTTCTATAGATGATGCATTTGGCTATGTCAACAAAGTAGAATCATTCTCATCCATACAGAAATTATCTATCAAGTACATGGGTGCATTGGCAATGTATATGGCGGCTAGTAAAGTCAAATCTAAACGAAATATTACAGATGAAAAGGCAGCTCTAAGTGAAGCTTTGGATAGATATGAAAGTGAAGGATTACAAAATGGCAAACTTTCTTTCAGTTCAGGACAGCCACATCCTGATTTAGGTGACATTGCAATGTTTGGAGTACTCTATTCTGGAAAGTAGTATTGTTTTATCATGTGTATGATGTGTTCAATATGAAGTGTTGTAATTTGGATGCTTCATTTGACCTTAGTTGATCTTTACTCGATTGCTTTTGCAAACAGCATGTACTAACATACGTTGCTATAATCTCTCTTCATCTTCATAAACTATGAAACGCGCATCTTCCAGTACGAGGTTTGAATGCACACAATTATGCTATTGAACAGCGCGGTGGCGCAGTAAAGGAATGGTATGATAGGATGTCAAAGCAAATACTGTAATATCTAAATCAAGTCTAGTGAAGGCATTTCAAGACTTATATTTTATACTTAAATCCAACACTCAACTGCTATTCAATTCATCCAACAAGACAGTTCGCATAGTAACAATCTGATCAATCAAAGCATTTGCCTCATCTCCACTCATATTCTTCAATCCTAATTTACCCTCTGTACCTTTTGCATTCGTCAGTGCCTCGTAGACTTCTTTTAACTTTCTATCATTCTCTTCTTTATCACTCAAACTTGTACTCTTCTCATTGCTCAATGTTGTTGTTGCTGGTATAGACTCGCTATCAGATTTAGTAACTTCATACGTTGTAGGGAATCCCATCATGGGCTGAGCCGGTGCAACACTTTCTAACGTAGACGCAACAGCTGATGGACCAGCTTCCATTGCCGTCTTATGTGCAGTCAGTTCTGCTTCGGCCATATACTTATTACTAGCACTAGTAGCTGCCAGTAGTGCCTCACGCAATGGTATCATCATTGCCTCACGGTCCTCGGGTGAGGAGTCTTTGTACATTTGTAATGCAGCCTCAACACAAGCAACTGAACCGGCTAATGGGTCGTTCATTTCATTACCTGTTGTTGATACCAATGTTGCAGCCTGTGCTGGTACTGGTGTTGCCTCTGATCGTGGTGGCATGGTGTGTGGAGGAGTTGAAGCTGCTGGTGTTGTATTCACTACTACTGGTGATGCCGATTGTTGTTCAACCCTTGCTGGATTATTCAACTCTGCAGTCTTTCGTTTCAACCCATCTAAATAACCACTAGAGCTACGATTGCCAATAACGCCATCATTCGCTTGTAGACTCTTCTTCCGACGATCGGCCTGTCGAGCACTAATAGTCTCCTGTAACTTATCACGATATTCTTGAGCTGACATTTGTTCCATGCCTGGTATGGCGTACGTGTTCGTTGTGCCTGATGCTAAGCCATATCCTCCACCTTGAGCAATTGCATCGGCATCTATATCTTCTTGCTCCTTGGGTGGTACATAAGTGTCTGTTGCTTCGGGTGTTGGTGCTGGTTGAGGAGGAGGAGTCTGTTGTTGTTGTTGTTGCACTGCTGGAACTGGTGCACCAAGTTTTGGAGGTGAATTATACTGTCCAACATTGGATGTTTGATCAACCTTACTAGCTCTTGGCTGCTCAACAACAACTTGAGGAGGAGGTTGTACATTGACTTTTGATTCCACTTTTGGCGGAACAACTTCTGCTACTTGAGCTGGTGGAGGTTGTTGGACAACTTTTGGAGGCTGTACCTTTGGCTGCGTAACACTTCCACCACCACTTCCACGCTTGGCCTTCATTTGTGCCAATTTATCCCTATAACTAATCTGTCCTGTACCACTCATACCACCACTTCCTCCATCCCCTCCTTCACTATCCGTACCATCACCAACCTGTAACCGTACCGTACCCTCAATTTCCATCCTTGCCTCTTGATAATTCTTCTCTTGAGTGTATGGATTACTATTCCAACTATCAGCAATTTGTTTCACTGATTCACTTGCAAATACTTGATTGGCAGTTGTAACATCACCTGATAATCGTGCTAATTTACGTACCTTACTATCTTGTTTTAATTGTGCAAAGTATACATCGGCAGTATTTGACATGGTGTATGCATCGGAATTGTATCCTGCTGGACGGGGATTGTCTGTGCCTTTTGTTTTTGTTGGTAATGGTGGTTCTAATGCGTTTGGAATGTTGGGTTCAAATTGTATTGTATTACTATTAGATTCTGCTTGATTAATTTGTGGAGGTTGGGTAGTAGCAGATTGTTGTTGTTGTATTTGTTGTGGCTGCTGGGGAGGAAGATTAAATGGAACTAGATTCCCATTTGCATCATATACCATTGGCATTGATACTGGATTACCATTGGCATCATAGAACTGTTGTTGTTGTGTAGCTTGTTGAGATTGAGGAGGAGGTTGTTGCATTTGCTGGGGTACTACTGCTTGTTGTTCAGACTGCATCTCCTTCCTCCAACCTTGACCAATACCACCCTTCTTTTGTGCCAATTCTAAACTTGGTCTAGTATTCTGCTGCTCACCTTGTTGCTGCTGTTGTTGCAACTCTTGCAATAACTGTGGAGCACTTCCATCCTCAATCGCTTTTTGTACTCTCCAATCAGTCATTGCCGCACGATTCTCCGATTGTTTATAATATTCATCATTAGCATTACTTATATCATCTGAGGTACCACCTAATGAATCCATGTATGATGCATTATCCCAATCTGGATTAACTGTTGATGAATGAATTGTTGTAGTTGTTGTAGTACTTGATGGGTATATTCTTTGATGTTGTTGATGTGATGGGGAGAAAGCATTACTATTTTGTGGCATTGTTGATAGATATGCCGTAGTGGCACCCACGGCCATTGAGTAGAGCTTGAATCTTAATATCATTATATTATATTGCGTATATTATATAAGAGAAGTATGCAATGGTGAGTATCGAGTCTAGTAGTAGGGAAGAAAAGATGACGATTGATGCACTCTCTACAGTGGAGTACCTCGAACTATACCCCCCTGGGGTATAAGATTTTACGCTAGCCTCAGATCAAGGGGGGTATAAATCTTGAAATTTGTGAGAATATAGATCAATTTAGGTACTTTTGGGGTATATATGGGCATATAAGGGAGGGGGTATAAGTTGTTGGTGCTAGGCTCACTCGGAGGAGGGAGGTATAGTCCAAGTTGGGGGGTATAGTTCGAGGTACTCCAACTGTATTACAATTACTTCCTAATTTTGATGGCTAGGATACCGCTTCATTCGACTCTCATAATTTTTTATGGTGCTCTTTTAATAATCCGATATCTACCTATTCATTCAGATTCATTGGCTGTAGATTACAATAAGCAATATAATAACAATTGACATCTTCATCTTCCTTTAGTAGTATGTTCCTTCTTATATTCTATATAGTGGCAGTTATATCAATACAGCACGTCGTATCATTTCAACAATATCAAAAATACACATCATGTGCTCAAAATAGACTCTACCCATCAACTCAAATACCTAGAATAATACAATATACTACTCATACCACAACAACTACACGACATATATCAAAACTAACACAACTAAATGGTTGGGTACAAGACTCAGACGGGGAATGGTCATGGAAGGAAGATGATCCCAATTCTGCCTCAGCCATTGCAACTGAAACATTAGTACTCAATGCAGACAGTATCAATACACAAGCCACGCCATCATTACCTGCCGGTGCATTCCGCCCGAAACAAAGTTTAGGACAGAATTATTTACGAGATGGTAATACTGTTGCAAAGATTGTTAAAGCATTTGTTAGCGATGCTACTTTCACACTTCAGGCTGGGGTATCTTCTCCTTCTTCTTCTGCAGGAGAAGAAGACTCCAATGAAGAAGAAGAGAATAATACACTAAAGAATACAGATTTACGAGCAGTAGAGCTTGGTCCAGGAGCAGGTGCATTAACAGACGTACTCCTGCCAGCACTAGGGACGAATAATCTACAATGTATTGAAATAGATGACAGATCAGTTGAGTTATTAAATGACAAGCATCCAAATTTACGTGTTTGTCATGAAGATGTATTACAAGTGAACTATCCCCAATTAAGTGAATTAGAAGGTGGTCCATTATCAATTATTGGTAACTTACCATATTACATTACGTCACAAATCTTATTCGCCTTGGCTGATGCATCACATTCCAATTCAATTAGGAGTGCTACTGTTACCATGCAATGGGAGGTGGGACGACGTATCGTGGCACCGACACGGACGAAAGATTATGGTATATTATCGGTTGTATTTCAATTGTATGCCGATTGTAATATACATTTTAAGATACCCCCGACTGTGTTTTATCCACAACCAAAAGTTGATTCGGCATTAATTGGGTTACATTTCCTTGGACCGACAAAGTTACGAAGAAGATTGGGTGGTGTGAATCCATCACATTTGCGTAGTGTAGTAACCTCAACATTTCAACAACGGAGAAAGACTGTTCGGAATGGATTGAAATCTTTAGCACTAAGTGTATACAATGGTGATAAAGAGAAGGTTGTTGAGTTCTTAGATGGTAACCCATGCCCACTACCTCAATGTGTCTTGGATGCACAAGCATCGGGGGATGAATTCGCACTGAAACAAGAGCTACCTGATGATTGGGCTAAGAAACGTCCGGAAGAGTTGACTAGTGGACAATTTGTGGAGATTACACGCATGTTGTATGGTCCTAAAGAGGAAGATGTAAAATGGGAAGAGAGTATATTGAACGACAAGGTATGGCGCAAGATGAAGCATGGTTCTAACGAGAAGTAGTGACAGTCTTTATGCCATCACACATCAGGCAAGTGAACTGTATACAGTACATTTGAGCTGAACTGGTATCTTGAAATTTAGTGGCCTTGTTTCTTGGCTGCTACTAAAGCTTCAAAGCCAAAGTTACTTTTAATCTGTAGCTTATCATCTAAACGTGGATTAAAGCTATCAAACTTGGTGTTGGTTTACTAGAATCCGAGATATAAGGCCGCTCAATAGTAATTTTGGGCAACATCAAAAAAATATTTTTACGTACAAACACTAAGGTAAGCAAAGATCACGTCCATTTCTTAACCAATATCCAATATTTTAACGCTTCAACTTACACAATGCATCTATACAACATATACAGCATTATTTTTGCTTTTTCTAGAGTAGGTTATCGGGAAAGAGAACTGCAATGGTAAACCTCTTTGCTAAGAAGTAAGCCCACGAGTCGACTGACACATCTTGAGAACTTCTTCATTCATCTGACTGTAACATCCTTGTCACTTCAGCAATATCATTCTGCACCGATTGAATCAATACCAAAAGGTTATTGAACTCAGTTCGGCTTACTGAAACTGTATCTTGCTCTGCAGCAGCATCGTATGAGACTCGACGAGGCTTGGTATTCAAAGCTACATATTTTTGAAGAGCCCTTTGAGTTCTTGTGTCAAGTTCATCAAGTTCTAGGTTCAATTCGACTTCATCATCCTCGTATGGTGCTTTGCCAACCTCCCGCAGAATATTAAGCATACCGGGCAATAAATCCTCATGCATGTTGTTGATTGAAGCCGTGAGGTATTCCTGTTCTGTATAGGAGAGTAGTAGTAAACTACTATCTTGTTGGGTAGGAGGAGTAACAAGCTTGCCCAACTCCTCCTCAGACATTTCCTCCACATCTCCGTCATCGTAGAGCACAGAGTACAATCTCTTCTTCGAATCAAAAGCTGTCACCTTTCCGCCATACGGCCTGTCCCTTCCCTGGAAGATAAAGAGAGGTAATAACTTCTGTTAGAACATCAGTTGTAGGGAAAGCATATAAGTCCAAGAGCACTCAAGTCTCCAAGAAAAACCACACGTGAACTTTCCTGCTCGCCGTCATAGAAATATTTAGCCATCCTTGTGCCCACTGCAAACCTTTGCTCGACTGGTTTTGTGCTTTTGTCTTCCTCTTCTTCGTTTGTTAACGGCTTGAGATTCTCAATGTTTTCTCTTGTAGTGACTTCAATGGCACTTGGGACTCCTCGACTTCTACTTCTTCTTTTGTGTTTACTTGCATTGGCTTTCTTCTTTGCAGCTTTTGTGTTGGTCTTAGTAGACTTCATTGTAATTGTTGTGGGAGAATTGAAAGTTGAGAAGAACTCGATTCTAGACTTAATTTTGTGACGGTTTCTTGTACCCATTTGTCTTTACTTCTAACGAATAGACTCTTCACCCAAGTTAGATAGACCTATTGGCTATTGGCTGAGCGCCAGGATCTTGAGAGACTTTATTAAATTTAGTTGATCGAACATTTGCTTTAAAAATTTGCGGGATTGTAAAAAAGTGATATCCAGCCACCCAGCCACAACAATCCTTATTTAATCCAATTATTATCTTGTGATTATATCAGTGAAGGTATCCCTCACTTACTTGTGTGGTATCTTCTCACGCTCACATCATAATTTTTATCTCTTCATTTAGAAAAGTCTAGAATCAACAATTAGTATTATCTCAATGGCCATTGTCAATTATTGCTAACAGATATATGATGTGATATCTCAGATTAATGCCCCTATTTGGGATGTCCTTTACTGTAAATTAATAAACAACTTACGTCAACATATACTCACTCTCATGTGAACACAGGAGCATCAAAAAATGTGTTTTTTTTTTTTGGTGTTGTTATTCATTATTGTTAATGGGTATTGATACAACGTACAATATTATGATGAGTGCCTCCGCCATATGTACTAGTTGAGGATTGGGTCTACTGCTTTGCAATAGATGCGTCGACATCTGCCATTGCGGCAGGCTCGCTTACCCTCCATAACCTATGGAGTGAAGTGAATGAACTCCTCATATTTGGCGATTTACCCTCTATTGTTAGCATCAAAACAACAAAACAACACCTCTACTATTGAGGCAACTATTCAATGCAACTACCCCTCATTCGATATAGCCATATATTCATTACTGTTAAATATATAATATGCAAATAATATCAATCATCGTTTGATTCGGTACGCTGCAATTGGAACGAATGGCCTACGATTTGTTGATTTCAATTTCATTGATCATTGCAAATCACGTCGTTAATACTGCATGCACCACCTACAACAACTCAGCAACAAGCATCAACCATCATATCCCTCAAATAAATAATATTAAATCAACAGATAGTGCCGAATCCGTAGCAGGACTGTATCCTACTCTGCGGTCGGCTTTTATATTATAAGTTTATTATAAACAAATGACAAAGCATGCCATCTTCTAGTAGGAAGAAGCGGCAAGGGCTTGAAAGGAAAGCAAAATCTACCGGTAACTGTGTAGACTGTGAATGTTCTTCCGAAGAGACGTCCACAACCACCGGTTCCTCGACGAATAAAACACCAATATATGTATTGAATACAGAATCTAAATTTTATAAAAAGTATGAGGAGTCGAAGGTAAATCTGATTCTTGTCATTCCTCTTTGATGTGCATGATTTGCATTTATATTATCTCAATTCATTTTCATTCTTTTTCTTAGCTCAATCAAGTGACGGAGGAAGATGCAAAAGTAATCAAGGAGGAATACTGCAGAGATTATGATGAATTAGAAAAAGCGTTAGTGGAGGAAATGTACAAGGAGCTACCAGCGGGTGAAGATAGAGATATACAGGTAGCAAAGCTACGCGAACACGTTGCATACAAAAAGAAGTGCGTCGAGAAGTTAGACCCGAATGGACTTCCTGCTCTTATGTTCATTCTGTTGTGCTCTGTTCCCAAAGCTCTTGGCGGGAAGGATGCTACCTGCGGCGGCACGGTTTTACCTGGCTTCTCATATGATGATTGTGACTCTACCATTGCTGTGAATAACATTATTGATGCTTTGGTTGAGATGGATATCATTCAGGTAGTAGATGAAAATGATAATTGCAAAGTCAGTGTTGAGAATGCACGCAAGTGTAGGATCACAAAGGAGGAGCTTGAAGAAGCAGTACGTTGGAGCTGTCACGCATACTCTTCTCCTGAGGCCAAGCGTGCGGCCCGATTGATGACCCCGTATCTACAAGCATGTGCTGTTTTGAACGTCCCTACTATTGTTATTGAAGCTGGTGGTGTCACAAAGAACTCGTCCGAGGTTGTTGACAATCTTGACAAGAGTCTTATCACTGTGTTGATTTGCAACTTATACCACATTCAATTCTTCAACAGAGTAGATGACAGAGTCCTTGTGATGATCAAGGGTATGAGTGGTGTATTCGGTGAGCTCTGTACAGTACTAGGTGTGGAACCACCAAAGTCATTTGAGGAAATTTTCTGTTCAATGGCTAACTTCGGCAGTAGTTTGATTTCTTGTGAGCGAGGTGGCGAGGCTGCCGGGAAGTTAATGACAATGGCGGCAGCGTTGAGGAGTGACGACCCTCTATCAATTGAGATGGTTGAGTTGTACATTGAGTTGAAAGAGAGATGGGGCGAGAAGAAGCTTGACGAAAAGATGACGAGAAGACTAGATGCGATTGCTGTAAAAGCATTGGCATCTGCAATACACAGTAGAAAGCCTCTTCCCCCCGATATGCTCAAGCTACGTTCAGAGTTGGAAAGTGTTTACACCAAGAAGGGTCTTGATGCCAAGGTGAAGAGTATGTGCAATGAATATTCTGTAAGAGCATTGGCATCTGCAATATACAGTAGAAAGCCTCTTCCCCCCGATATGCTCAAGCTACAGTCAGAGTTGGAAACTGTTTACACCAAGAAGGGTCTTGCTGACAGGCTCGCTGACAGGCTGAAGGGAATGCGCAATGAATATTCTGTAAGAGCATTGGCATCTGCAATATACAGTAGAAAGCCTCTTCCCCCCGATATGCTCAAGCTACAGTCAGAGTTGGAAACTGTTTACACCAAGAAGGGTCTTGATGCCAAGGTGAAGGGAATCCATGATGGTTGGGACGCCTCGAAGAAGACAAAGACTAAACAAGTCCATCAACGAAACGTCAATGAACTTGGTATGATCGAGGCCAAGCCCGAGGAGACGGTAATTCAAAAATGTCGAAGATGTGAAACTGAGAAGAAAACTACACATGTCTTTATTGATGAGGGTGAGACGAAGATTGTTCTTGATACGTGCAAATCTCGCAGGTTGACAACACAATGCAATCACGTTATGCAAGTTCAGTCTGGTATCAAACCACAGCCACCAACAATATCAAGAAGATGCATTGTCGAAAGATCAAGAGCCGCCGCCGTTGTGAGTAGTAGTGTCGAACCCACTCGAGCAAGCTCGAGTGGTGGTGATACTGATACTTGTGCTCTTCCTTTGATCGATGACTCTCTTCCTGTTACCCCAACGTTTAAAGGATTGTATGCTATGTTACAAAAGGCTCAAAGTGACTTGTCTCTGATAGAAAAGGAGATATTACCTAAGAAGAGGAAGTTACGACTACGATTGACTCATAATGCAAAGAGGGACAGTGCTACTTCTCCCGCTGAACAATGTCCGAATGCTAGTTCTCTTGGCACCAAGAGGAAGTTCGGAACCGAGCTGCAACAGGAAACTCCAGCCGTAGCTGCCGCTACCATGAAGCCTCTGTCGAGACCATCAAAGCAACAGAAATGGTTTGTCTAATTGGCAACATCATCAATTACTACTTATTAAATCAATTCATTACAATGACGCGAAAGGAATCTAACCCCTTTTCAAATGAGAATGCAATCCTAATGCTGGATGGATAAAGCACATTCATTGTCATTTAGTGCATATTACAAGATAGTACATATTACATAATCAATAAAGAGTTCATTCATAAGTAACTTCCCGAAATTAATGTAAGTAGTGACACTCAGCTCTCTCCACTTACATATATGTATATCTGTCTAAAGTCGGCGCTGCGTCGAGGAGACAATTCCGACGAGCTCTCTCGGTATGCGGCGTAGTGATGTTGATTAGTGATGATGAGTAGCGGCTGTCGTGATTAGGTAAGTGAAGTGAAGTGCTGAAAATAAGATTGAGGTATGTTGAAAGTATGTACCTTAAATAAACATACTTACTCTTTATACCTCCAAATTTCTCATCATCAACTCGACTGTCAAAGATAAATATCACTTCATCAATTACCGGTATAACATGATACTCTTGCAATGTCTAAGCGCATTGCTTCTTGCAGTCGTTTGCGCAAGCTCCGAAGACCTGAGAAATGATCCGAGACTTCCAATACAAGGAACGAAGAATTGGGAATTGTTAAAGACGACAACCGCTAAGTTTTCTCCTCGACATAGCCAAGCCACTTGTATCTTTCGTTGCCCTAATACTACTGATGATTCTGAATGTATTTGGCTGACTGGTGGTTACAGTGATGAACAGCCCCTGCTTGGTGTAGACAGTTTCCAACTCTGACCGTAACTTGAGCTTCTCAGAGGAGAGAGGACCATCCATCATTGCAGATGCCAACACTCTCACATTCATTGCATTCATCCTCTTCCTCATCTTGGAATCAAGAGCCTCCTTGCCAAACTTGACAATCAACTTCTTGAGCAGCACTTGCATATCCTCATCAAGCTCTTCCTCGTCACCATCAACCTTTCTCAAACTAGATGCCAACGTCTGTTGCTCACCAGCGGCCTCACCTCCATCAACACGACCAGCACGTTGTGTTTCATTAATGGCAGCAATCTCCTCTGTTGACTTGTCAAGCAAATTTGCTCTCTTGAGTGTATACTTGGTGCAACGCAAGCTGCGGAGACGGCATTGCAAATCCCCGCGTAAAGCAGCATGATAAAAGTTCATGATCCATTCACCCGTCTTCTCATGCCATTCCATTGTATAACACGAGTTCCGAAGA
>Ga0214478_100333_pt1 | contig 27648 bp, 25 predicted proteins | sample M1_20Mar14CPVII9_2_FD_178001 | JGI IMG/M metagenome (GOLD analysis project Ga0214478, IMG submission 178001) | Marine eukaryotic communities from Monterey Bay, California, United States - M1_20Mar14CPVII9sort6BwellD7 | ecosystem: Environmental > Aquatic > Marine > Unclassified | place: USA... | reverse complement strand
ATTCCATCGCAAACAACTCAAACCATACTTGTTGCCTCGCCATTGCCTTCGCCCCCTCGCTGATATCAGCATTATCAATACAAAACTCAGTCACCTGATTCTTCCTCTTGAGAAAGTTAGTAACAAGAGCTAGCCCTTCTTTGCCGAAAGTAATGTAATCGAGGATGAGACTATTGATACCCTTGCTCCCCTCGAGTATAACCTTTAGGGATTCATTATTGATACCTAGACCTGTTTTGGTCAGGTTAATATATGATAGTTCGGGGTGATTCTTCATCGCTTTGGAGAGTTGCTTTGCTGCTGTTTCTAATCCATCATAGTTTCCAAATAATGGATTCCAAGATAAATTCAACACACCCAAAGACTTATTCTTCTTGACGTATTGACTGATGTATTCCATATCAAAGTCCTTGAGATCACATGACACTAATTCCAAACTAGTCAAGGTTGTAATGTTTTCATTTAGAACGGACATGATTTGGGTAGAGAAGAAGGGAGACTTTGGCAACATAACGTTGGTGATACTGAAACGCTCAATTCCGCCATCATAACTTTTCAAATCATCAACAAATTGTTCTATAATGTTTGTCGATGGAATAGTTAGTTCGTAAGTGTTTAGCAAGAAGGAATAGAACAAATATATATGATACAGTGGAAAAATCTTTCTTACGCCAGTGTGGAAGAATATCAGGATGGAAAGGCGTCTTGTAATTGAAGTCATCATCTACACACCATTGCCGCATCCCTCCAACAAGTATCATATTATTATCATTACATTTTGCTGCAACAACCAATTTATGTTGGATTTTGACCATTTCATAATTAACCGTATACCTCTGTACTTTTGTTCTCCACCATTGTCGATCAGTATAGTAGTTGTTTCCAGTGTGAAGACGAACGCCAATACTAGTCCAATACTCATCGTTAATACTCCTCCAATCCTCGGTAGTCTTTACTTGGAGTTTTCCGACCATCCCGCGGTTCATTTGCCAAAACGAACGTGGCATGTTGAATACTAAATATATCTACTCCAATATACGTACTTTATTTGCTTCCGATTGGTGTGGTACTAATATATATGAATGATGAAGATAAAAGTTGTTTAGATAAATATAGTATAATTCAATACAAACAACATTTAACCATTCCGCTGAATGTTCCGCCGCTGCGCAAGACAACAATCGCTGATAATGTAAGTTGCATTGCATTGCAATATTTATATTGTGATGTTTCTTTTTAAAAATCTGCCGACAGCCGATACTTATCCGTCACCACAAACAATTATACCAAGCAATACATTGATAACAACAAACTAATAACAACAACCATTATCTCACCTGAATACAATACAGGAAGCATTCAACTGCATGCAGATAACACTCAATCAAAAGAGGTAGAATGCGATTACGGTGAGTCGCTAAAAGAAAAGCGTGAATAAAATGATATGTTAGGCAATCTGAGGCAATCAAAGAAAGGAGGAGAGTTGAGAGGAGGTGAGTAGAAGGTACTGTGTTTGTCTATAGAAGAGATCTTGTTGTATGTGTATATTGGGGGTGGTGAGTTCTGTATGGATTGAGGCGCCGATAAAGAATAACATATTTATCTTTTTGTTCGACATTCGACTGACTTCTGTATTATTTTTGTTGTACTGACTTGATGTAATATCTCTAGTGGCGCTGTTGAATGTAGGTATCATTAATGGCTCAATTGTCTTAGATATGGAATTTATGTTGTATATTATATCTGTTTACTGTTTACATTAATTGTCACTTGGATCTACTAACATCTTCATTTCCATTTCCAAACAATATTACACACAGAATTAAATTATCGGTATACATTATCATTCACGCGATAACAATATTATATCAATCATGAATCAATCAGAAAATCTATACGATAAACTAAACAATGTTCATGCCTCCCTACGTAAACAAAAAGAGGATGCCTTCCGCACAAAGCAATTAGCCGAGCAACGATTGGCAATTCAAAAACAAGATCGTGAGGGTGTGGAGAAGAAGGGTGCCGATACTCGTGCCAAATTGCGCACGTTGAAGGAACGGGCTGTTGAAATGAAGAATGTTAATGGTGTTAATGAAGCTGAGAATAAACAGTTTGAGAAGGAGGTACGTAAATTATGTTAGGTTTTGATTATTGGGATGAAGAAATAAGGGCGAGATGTATATTATTCATTGAAGGGGTTGTTGATGATTGCTTTGTCATTCGTGTCAGCAAATTCGCTAACCAATTCTCATTATACTATTCAAACACAGTACCAATTTGGACACTCTGAACTTCAGGGCAAGAAGGAGAAGCTTTCCCGTCTTGAGGATAAAGAAGTGGAAGAAGCCAATATGTGTAACAACACCATGTCAGCTGCCAAGGAGCTTCTACGTCATAAGCGTGAGAACTCATCTAAGAATGATATGAGTAATTATGCTGCCAACTTTACTACCGAGGAGAAGCGTCGTAAGTTGGAACAACAGATGGAGGTTGAAGGAGTTGAAGAGTTATGCCGCAATTTACCTCACTTGGTCAAAATGGAGAAGTTGAGGAAGGAAGATGAGGTAAAGGGTATGGAGATTAGGAATGCTTCCTTGAGGAGGATTATTGCTGGATACAAGAATGCTTTGGGTGGTGCCGGAGATGCGATGATGGAGATTATGAACGGGGGGAATGATGTCGTCATGCAGCAGTAGATTCGATGGATTGCGTGTGTTGATGATTTTTGAGTTAGCGGCTTTGCTTTGCACTGGTGGTTTGGAACTATCAGAAGTAGTCACCCCGCATAGGAATGTCAAGACTGAAGTGAACGTATGCATCAAGGGGATATTGTATAGATAACCTCTGTTGATATGATGATATTAGATTCAGCCTTGTTGTTTTAATACCCAAGTCTGTTTACTTATATGATACCGCTTTTTACATACTATTATGTATATCTATTGTGCTTTATTGACCTTGTACACATACCGTCCTTTGGTACTTATTATACACCGAGGTACTCTGATATTTGACTGCTCTGCGAGAATCCCTTGGCCGCCTTTGATGCAGTGGAACACTATATTGCACCTAAATAAACATCCCCAGCACTACGGAGCGTAACATGTTTGATAGTAAGGTTACATTCCTAATTTAAGAGTTTAGACTAATAATACAGCTAAAAGGGTAGCTCAACAGATTTTCTTTTTCTACAAGAGAGATACATAATGGAGGGTGTCCAGCACTTGAACATATCTTCCAGAATAAGTAATCTCCCCGAAACTATTTTCGTCTTTATTTATAACAAATGAAAAAAAATACAAGTATTCTTGGTTGTAATGATTAATGTCTTGATGGGTCCTTGAGTGTTTTAAAATGTACATTCTTGTTCTTAAGGGTCGCCGAAGACATGTAGTTTGGTTGGTAGGGTGTGTTGGATATTTAATATAATATCAATCAACAACAAGAACAGGTTCTTTTCTCACGATGTTGGTCAAATTAAACAAAAGAGTTCAGGGAGTTTATTTATATTGGATGATAATGTTCAGGAGAGGTCTTCAAAAATCTCTATATACAATAAGGGTGTGGTGAAAATAGATTGAGACATCCTGTGTAAACTCTTGTGAACTCTCTATGACCAGGTGAGTTGACCGTTCCAAAAGGCAGCATCGTCAAAGGAGAATGATACCGTGTTAGACTCGAGGGATGTAACTTCCAAGGCACAATTAACGGGGGGTAACAACAAACCTCCTCCGTATGTCTTGGAAGAGCCGTGATATTTAACAACCGCCTTGGAAATAGCGTAATCCTTGCGTTGATCACGTGATTGCCATAATGGTTTGTGGGTACTACCCTCATCACCATCATAACTTGAATCATCATCCGATAGCGAACCTAAACTATCCTCATCCAACTGCCTATAATTAGCAGCAGGTTCATCGTCTTCGGGTAAGGCGGTTTCAGCCTCCTTACGAAACCTCTTCTCATCACTACGAGAATAGAAGAGTGAAGGAACATCCTTCCGTAGTGTCCTTGGACGTGTTTGAACCGATGTTACGAGGGTAGATGCCCATCGTACATGAGGTTGCAGTTGAGTAGAACGGCTACTGTTGTTACTTCCCCTCAACGCAGCCCTCGCTGAAGCTGATACGGTACCACCCGGCGATACACTTCGCGGCGCCTTGCTGACCGAGGAGCTTGGGGATAAGGTTATAGACGACTCCCTAACCCCATCCGTAGAGGAGTGGGGTGGAGAGGGAGTCCTCGTCCTACACCTACTTGTTGTGGCGTTATGCCTAACATGTAAACGTGATTTTGATGCACTATCACATGTCGATTGCTCACATGGTTCCAGACGCCGCGATCCCTCCCGACTTTTCAGATATGATGCCGCGCCTCTATATGACCTGCGGAGATCGCAATCCGAGCTGTTGTTTAGCGTATGAAGGACGGCCACCATCTTGTTAGCTATTGTTCTGATTTATGCAGTGAAGATGTGATTTTCACAATTTTTCAGCAGAGGTCCTTTGATCTAAATGGGAAATGATACTTTGTATCCCAAGATAAAGTATCCTTAAGTATCCTATGTAGTAGGAATTAGTACAAAGTAAAGGCAGACATTTCTACCTTGGTACTATTTTGGTTCAATTATTTAAAGCTAGACTATACGATACCCCAATTAGAAAGTTGTCAACAGAATAAGGCAGCCTCTTAGGTTAAGACATAGACCATATAAAATAGAGTATCCACCCCATTAACAACGACCCAAGATGAGAAAAGCCCCTCATACTCCTTCCAATGTGTCTATTGCCACGAAAGGAAAAGGACACAAAGGATGTTACAATGAGCCTCTACTACTACAGCTGGTCTACTGTTGCGATTGTAGTACTTTGGATTAGGCTTCGCTTGTATACTAAGATTGGTATATAAAAACATAAGATACTTACGATACATAAAAGTGCATTGGTATCATCGTTATCATGGAATTTAGTACAAGTCAAGTCGATGAGAAGTTCTCTAACAATGATGAACTATATAATGGCGTGTATAAAGGTCCTGAATATGAGTTCACATCTTCGGTGACGAACTTTAAACGTTTACCAAGGTGAGATATACATATGATATGCATATGATTCGTGCATATTGCAAAAGATTTTGCAGTAATATCACCTTTTGCAGTACGGATGACTGACTATAACATCTTCCTCTTATACAGATTTGGACATGGTAGTGACTTTACAGCTATATTCTCCTCATATCAAGAAGATCAAACAGATTATGCAGCTGGATTAATAGCAGTGTTCTTATTTCTATTGATTATATTTGTTTTCTGGACGATTATGATAATAGTGTTCAAGTTTATGGGTCCAGGAAATGCCGGCTTCTTGAGTGGATATCACTTTGTTGTGCCGGATCCAGTGGACGATGAGAAGAATCTATATAAGAGACCACGGCGAGTACGGATAGTGTTCCTCATTGCAACAGCGTTACTTATGTTGTTTGCCTTTCTGTTGGTAGCACTCGGCTTTACAAATGTCAATAATGCAGCAGTAACAATGGGGGAGAGTTTACAAACTACCGAAGATATATTATCTAATGCAGAAGAAATCAGTATCAACCTTGAAAAAGTAGGAGACAATTCAATAGCGATACGAGATGCTGCAGTACAGCAACTTGACAACTTATGCCCAGCAGACCCGAACATTGCAGAAACGATAGGGATGGATATAATGGGAATTGCTCAACAAGCAAAGACTGACTTAACCATGCTTGCCGATTTCATCAAAGAGGGCTTGGTAGTTTTAGATGAGACACTTGAAACCGCGAGAGATGCTCTAGTCAGTGCAAATAATGTCAATGATACAATACAGTTTTGGGATTGGCAGATGAAAATATTAGCTGCAGGACTCTTCATCTTGCCTTCCTTTCTAGCTGTCGGTGTTGGTTTGGTGATGTAGGATATTGATATCCAAAAATACCAGCAGGCGCTAACATACTTCTTCATGCCATTGTTTGTGATCACAATCATTGCATCCTATGTCGTATGTTGTGCTATATTACCGATAAGTGCATCATCTGCTGATGCCTGTTCAGGTGGAGGAAAGGTCTACGGTGGAGTCGATGACACTGTCCTTACAATATACCGAAATCTTAGGGGAGATGATGATAGCATTATATTTCAGTTCCTGGCATTCTACACACAACAGTGCAACCCAGCCTACTATCCATTCGGCTTTCTTGATACCTATCTCAATGATCTCAACAATGCGGTAGAATCGACTGGAAATGCTGCCACCGCAATTGGACAGAATCAGGCTTTATTATCAAATCAATGTGGTAGAGAATTTGGAAGTGTCTTGGAGATTGTTGAGTCAATGGACTCAAATTTGAAGCTGTTGCAACAGCAAGTAGATGCATCACTCGACTTGGTCAAGTGTGAAAATATCAACAAGTTGTATGTCAATACTGTTCACGAGGCAGGATGTACATATAGTGTGGACGCTCTTGCTTGGATATTTGCATCGGCGTTAGTTATTTCAGTCTGTGGGCTAATCATGATCATGCTGAGAGCATCATACTATCCAGTAGAGTATCTAGACATGAGTGACGAATGGGATCTAAAGCCTGATCCTACTCGAAGTGCATCTAAAGATTCTACAGAAAGTACCATGTCTCCAAGTAATCCAAACTCTCCAGAGAAACCTACTTGTAGTGCAAATAGTCGATACAGTGGATCAATGGTGCGAGTGTCGTCGAATAAGAAGAGATGAGTTCGAGTTTGAGCTACCGCGTGAGTTGCAAAAGGGAGAAGAGTTTTAATAGATGTCGTATTGATAAAAGGAGCTCAGCCTTAAAGAGTTTCCTATCTCTTGTGTGCATGTAGATGAGTAAGGTGTAACAAAGCATGTAAAAGATGTCTGACTTTGACAAATAATATTTATCTCATTACAGAATGCATATCTCTTTTTGTTCATTACACCAGAGTCACAACATACAACACATTAAGCTCTTGCTATACACACATTCCTTGCTCTATCTTAAAGCAAATGATACTGCTGTTATGATCAAAGCGACAATTGCCGCCCATTTGTTTGTCCCATTTGTTTTTAACCAAGGTATACTCCTCCTCTCTGCCAATGAAGACAACATGTTTATTGGTTTAAATGTTACAATTGGCAATAATATTCTTGCCAGAACATACTTTGTTGACCAAACTTTTGTAGCAGGATTTAATACTGATTTAGCAAGTACTTGAGTTGATAATAGTATCATCATGTAGGCCAAAGCATATCGACGCATATATATCCTAATTAGTTGTGCAATACTATTATTCTCTCCGCCATTAGTCATATTATTATAATTTGCACTATTGGAATTAAATCCACCAGTCCATAAAGTAGGAGATGAGAACCAATTCCAGAATTCAGGATCTCCTGACACTTGTTTAAATCTTGGACCCCAAGCTCCATAGTTCATGGATTGTGTTTTAGCAAGTTCTTCATTCTTGATCTTATTATATTGTTCTTCAGTTAACCCATCTGGCACATAAGATGTTTGTCGTTTTGGTACTACTGTATCAGATGCTTTTAACTTCCTTTTATTGTTTGGTACAGCTGCAACGGTAGATGATGCTCCGAAATGATATCCATTATTTACTCGGGCTGGAGATGAGAGAGCTAATACCTCCTCATGACATAAACATATGATTAATGCAAATAGAAATACTACCCGAGATATCGTCATCGTACTGGATTGTTGATACAAGTCAAACTGTCTCTTGTTCGATATTACTAAATAAGAGATGTATGGCAACTCTGAAGTATGTAAGATGCCTGATATTATATCCCGAGAATATAATATAAAGGAAGAACAAAGATAAGGATCAGGAAGTAGATGTAAGGAAGATACCGCTGACCGTATCCTTTTGCATGTGATGAATGAGTAGTCAGCAACCGACAACCGCAACCACAACTGTTGTCTACCAATAAACACGCTGCTCACTTTGATATCCTATTATATTGCCATTGGTTAGCAACTTGAACACTAAAGATAGTAGGCGAAGAATAAAAGCTGTTTTACTTGCAACGGTTTGGACTTTATTCCCTTCAGTCGGCCTTAAAACTTTTGTAATCTCTCTGATTTTGTTGGTAGTTGGTAGTTGATAGAATAGCCGGCAAGAGGCATTGCAATTCTATTAGGTAGCTTCGTACAACGGTGATGTCGATGATATCCCCTCTCTAATACTGTATGATTATTTTGTCTATGGCGATATCTAAACATACAACAAATAGACAAAATGAACACACAAGATATTGATGTCGATAATAGTACATCAAAGCCTGAGCCCGTCAGTATAGCATTTGCAATAGGCAACACCTACAAACGTCTATCACCATCAGAAGCACAATATGAGAAGCGTACTGGAAGACATTTAAAGATACATGATTGGACGTTATATGTCGACATACTTCCTGGATATAATGTTGATATAATTGATCGAGTGACATTTGACATGAGAGATGATTCATTCTTAACTACAGCTTTTACATGTCATAGTCCAATACGTATAAGAAACAATTTAGGATCTCAGTTTATTGGTAAGATATCTGGTATTAGTAATCAGAATCATTCACAACAAGAGCAGATTGGACAGTCAACAAAGGAAGAGGAGAAGGCAGAACCACCCATTACAACTCGTCCAAATCCTAACAATGCAATTGAATGTAGGTGGAGATTTAGTACTCGTCAACAAACATTCGGCCCGGTAGATGTACAGATCAATATAAGAGGTGTAGGTGGATGTAGATGTACAGTACCATACAAGATTGTATTAGAAGAGGGAGGACATGAATGTCAACAAAGTGAATTGCCAATCTTTATAGAAAAGCGACCACATCAACAACTCAAGCCATTAAAGATGGTGGATTCTATATTCAGTATAGAAATGCAGTTTGAAATAAAAAGTTATGCAGAGGGTGGGTTCAACCCTGCCCATAAAACTGCCAAGTCAGTGTATTCAAGATCAAAACTTCCTATCAGATACATTTCAAGAGAAGGACAGATACAAGATTTTGCGAGCAAACAATCTTCATCTATGCCTTGGTTAGTGCAATATACAAATACTACATTCGATACCATATCAATAGCATCACCACCACTGACTGGAGGACAAGGTCTGAACGATTGCTACAAGATTATTGAAGGCATACCGCCAGCATGTATAGTATCCGACAACTACTCAGCCTCTAGTAGTCTTTTAAATGTACAGATTGATGTATCAAATCTATCATTACAACAAATTACAAAGATATGTCAAAATTTTGTCAAGTATGAAGAGGCTATGGATTCATTCATGTCATATAATCAAAGAGAAGATAGATGCAAACAATGTAGATCAAATAAGCTTGCAGTTGAAGGAAGTACAAACAAGCAGAGAAATGTACGGATAGCTGCATGTGGTAACAAAACATTAGAAGATTTAACTATTTGCATGAATCCAACAAATGAACATGATCAATATTACAAGCTTGATTTGAGAAGTATACATACTAACAACAAGCTTGAGTTCCGACAACATGTATCATCCAAAGATAAAACAACAGTAACACACTGGATACGATTCTGTACTGCATTTGTACGAAACTCCGCTAGACTGCGATCACCTGTGGCTTTGAAAGTCACAACAAGTATTGAAGAAGAGTTTGATTTACTATTTGAATATGTAGTAAAGGATAGATGCTTACGTAACTTTTATAGAGAAAGACGGGATATATATATCAAGCAAGAGGAGGAAGAACGATCGAGGCAGTTATTGGCCGAGCAAACTGCAAAGAAGACAAGCGATGATGATTCGTCCATGAGTATATCTGGAAGCAGCAGCAGCAGTGACGGAGAAATAAAGTAAACTTATGTCCTCTTATATATGCTTGTTGGGAATACTAGATGTCAGTGTCAGTAGCCCTGCTTACATATCACATACAACTTGCATCCCTTGACATATTATATTCATATAGTTTGAATAGCCATCAGTAGCCTGGGTAGTATTCTAGTCTGACTCGATTCACACCTATTTTGCATGCCCTCATAATGTCTTCTCCAAAGTGAAAAGACCAAGGAAAATTGCTTTCAAATTTCAACTTTCTCGACGTTTGTATGTGCCACAAGACGTGTTCACGATAGTCATGTATTGTGTAAGGCATAAATTGCAATTAATGTTCTGACCAATGATACCAAAATGGAAGATATCAACAACGACGACAAAAACCTCTCAACAATTGATGCTCTCAGGCGTCAAGAAGATGACGTTTCAATTTGTATAAACTTCATCAATTTAAGTACAAACAATGAAATTACTGAGACATGTAGAACATCAATGGTTGTATATCTCCAAAAGATAGGTAAAGCCCTCAAGTTATCACCCGAGACTGTATGGATAGCAATATCATTCTTCGATCGATATTTATCGTCAGGCAAGGGCAAGAGCAACGATGCATTGCAAGACAAGTACAAATTCCAACTAGTAGCAATTTCATCATTTTATATTGCAGTAAAGTTATATGAGCAGGTTGAATTATCAGTTGATACTTTGGCCAAGCTATGCAAGGGTTACTACGCCAAGGAAGATATATTGCAATCTGAAGAGGATATACTCTTTGCTTTGGACTTTCGTCTAACAACCCCTACACCAATGGAATTCATCAGGCATTACATACACCTTCTACCGTCGGATATAATAGACAACAAGCTCCTCAAGGAATGTGAGAAGAGAGTGGAGTATACAAGTACCGATATATATTTCACCTTTTGCAAACCATCATGTGTCGGTGCATCTATATTGACAAGTATATTACTCGACCAAAATGTTATGTCTTCTACAGAACGCCAAACATTATATTTGAAATTGGCAAAGATGACGGATCTCATAGAGGTTATGGAATGTCAGAAGAAACTAGCCACTGGTATGGCGGTCAGTATACCGCATGTATCTTCTGTCAAGAAGTCAATATCATCCAAGGTTGCTACTACTCCTGTTGTTGCCATTGCCAGTGACGAATCAAGTCCGGTCAGTGTCGAAAAGACACCTCGTGCTGCTTAGATGAATAGCTGTTAGGTTAGGTATTGATCCGTGCTGATAAAAACATATTGCTAGAGATAGGTTAAACTGCTATATAGACTTTGTATATATGTAACTGCTTATGAATCATTCCTAATGAAGAGAGTTTTTTTTAGTTGAGAGGGTCAAATAAAATGTCACATTATGTGTTCAAAATGATTTCATATGTTGTCCTTTTCTCAATCTACACTGGAACCACCAACGGTTTTTATGATACGATTTCCTCTGGCATGCTTATATTGAACCATAATTGCCATTGCCATTTGGACTGGTTTCATTCAATAACTCAAGCTGCTCTTCATCCTCATCTTTAACCTCATTGGACTTACTAACAGCCGACGAAGATGCTCGTTGGTAAAAGATTACTCCTGTTAGTTCAACTATTAGACCGGCAATTACAAAACCACTTAATGTTGATGATCCAAGAAGCGGCCATGACAATGTAAAGAGTATCGTTGATAATGGAAATGTAATTGTATTCGTTAAGAACGTCAACAACGCACCACCATGCTTTACTAAAGCGAGTATACATATGTTGTATGTAACATTAATGCCAAAGTAAAGCAGTGGTGCCAAAGGAGCTCCTGTACAGTCGTCATCTACGCTTGGATTGATACCTCGAAAGCATTGGAATCCATTCTTCATGTATGCTGGTAGCTCTGAGAGTGATATTCCTCCAAAGCCCGGCACTGCAGCTAATGGAAGTAGTAGTATTGTAAAGGCTAAGCTAACGATTGACCCATAGGTATTCACTACAAATATATCGAGATTTAGACTTGCATGTTGAGAAAAGATTTGTTCTTTCAATACAAATGCCAATGCAGTTGGTGCTACTGATGCTACATAAACTACTGCATAGAATAATGACGTTGTTGTATCCTTATTGTTGTTTGACATGTCATCATCATCGTTATTTGAAAAGATTTCATTCAATATAACTGGTAGTAATGTAATGATACTACCACAAAGTACTACCGACATGGCACTAATTTGTGATGTTGTATACATCTTTTTTAATATCCAACTAGAGAATATGGCAGTGAATATGATGTTTAACTTTGCAAGTAATGGTACTTGATAACCAGGCAGGTGGCCAGTTCCAAGGTTTCCGAGAATATCACCTACACAATCCCAAAATCCAATCCATATAAATGGACGCTTTGGTATCTTTAACATGTCTATTGTTACTGTACCATCATGTTGTTTATATCTACTGAAGAGTATACTGCTATAGAAGATTGTATACATAATGTTTTGCATTTGAGATAGGAGATATGGATATGATTTTAGTGGTACTAATGTTATCCGACGAATGATTGTGTTTGCAGTAGCTGATGTTACTACCGATACCATTAGTAGAGGTATCAGTATACTGTTTTTGTTCGTATGTGTGCTTGTTTGACTCATTGTTTACCTAGTAAGATCACTGCTATCGCTACTATCACTTGCCGCTTGCCCATATCGTACGATATGAGGTACACTCTCATAAAGACAATCTGAAACTTACAAGTCCAAAGTTAGAAACTTCTTCCACACAAAGGATGTCATTTATTTCCATATTACCGATCAGAATAACCGATAATTCTTACGGAGGCGTCAAATATCAACACCCAGAGGTAACCACACCTCGTTAACGTTTGGTTGAGATTAGGCGGCTTGTATTTGATTTCATAAATACCAATACCATAACTGCAAAGACACATAGATGTACTACAAGTTGCACTCTACACAAAACAATCTCTAATATAAAATATTGAAACAATCTCTAATGTAAAATATTGCACAGGATATTTGTTTAGTATATAATAAGTGTATTTATAGTATGAGTAATGAACAGTTATTGATAATGGAGGCAGTATTAGGTAGATTAGATGTTAGTGAGGAATTAGATTTTAAATCTGCTACCTCTTGTGTTCAACATATGGGAAAGTTATTTCTCGATATTTTCTTGGCTAAGGGTATTGGCGAGATTGTAGATAATGATGTTGCTTGGGCAATTGATATTGGCATTCGTGATGAGCGTATTATTGGTACTTCTAATGTATTGTTTTTAGAGAAAATCTTTGAAGTTGTTATGGAAGATGATGATTTAATATCCATTCTTTTGGGAAATTGTGAGGTGGGTGTTACTATTCTTCAACAGATTTATGATTGCCAGGATAAGGATATTGATGATTATGGTGTACACCGATTGTTGAAGTATGTCACAAATGCTTTAGTAACTCTGGGTAAGCTGGACACCGTTGGGATGCCGAATACGATTGGTAAGTATGTTGTATTCTATTATATGTGTACGAGTGTTTGCATGTATAATTTATGTGATGAGTCTAATTACTTCATATCCCATTCTAATAGTATCATCTAGGCCACAGTCCGTTGTTACCCAAGAAGATGCATTCAAGTTAGTGAAACTTTTCATGGAAGATGACACGTTATTACCTACATCATCATTTGATCAGCAAGTAGATGGTAGTAAGGCACTCAGCACCTTGCTGTTTACCGATCCAGCTATAGTGCAATACCGAGTAACTCTCGAGGGTATTAGAGGAGAGGATTTGGCAAATAACTTAGGCTGCGGCACGTGGGATTTTCTCGACGGCATTAATCTTGCGTGGGCAATTAGAAACAAACCATGGTTTCTACCATATTTCAAACAACGTCGTGTCATGTTCTGTAATGCAATGATGGGTATTTACGGTAGTGGAGTGAATTGTGGCCAACTATTCAAAGGTACCCCTACAGCAATACAGATGGCTTTTGGTACCAAGAAATGCATCGATTATCAAGGCTCTATCCCTTCTGATAAAATGGACGAGGGTAACCAATCTGTTCTTTACCTAATGACGGACTTGATATACGATGCGTTTCGTGAAGGAGGTACATCCAGTGAGGAATGGACTAGGGATGCAGCATTCAAGGTTGCACAATCTTACATCACCTTTTTTGACTGGTCGTTGTTAAATTGTGAGGGGGATAAGAAGGATGTGAATGGCACAAAATGGAAGACTATGGAAGCTCAACTGAAGAAACGAGGTGGACTCATGCTTTGGAGAATGTTTGCAGTCATCAACTTGGGTTGGTATGCAATAGAGTATCATATTGAATCTGAAGGTGGACAGCTACAGCTCTTGGAGGCATCATCACGGACTATGAAACTCTCTCACGGTCGAAGAACTGATGAAATTCTTTCAAACAACCTCATTCAAATCTTTCCACTGTGTCATGCCAACGCACTAGAACTTTATTTAACCAGTCGTCATATATTTTCATATGAAAGATTGCTAAATTTGGATCAGAACTTGGCACATTATCTCCAACCACTGGTTGGGACAACTATCCCTGGTGGAAATGACACACTTGTACTTCGTCTAGATGACTTCAACTACTGCATTAAACGTGCCAAACTTTATGGTTTGTCACTGGAGCAGATTGAGGAGGTTTATGAAGTTGCCAAGAAACTGCGTGCGGAAAAGAAGAGAGTCAAGTTGGCTGTCGAGGCTGAATTACAATCTGCAACTCAAGCTATTACGAACAGAAAAGGAACAATCAGAGACTTAGCTCTCATTCTTGTCAATGACTTGGCAAAAAATAAGTTGATTGACGCCTGTTTGAGTAAAGAAGGAGTTAGGGATGAGGTACAGGAGAGGGTGACTGCCGCCGAGGCTGTCGCTGAGGAAAAGAAGAAGTCGATGGAGCAGGAGTTGAAGTTAAAGGAACAAAAGAAGAAGCTGAAGGAAGGTGAGAAGGAGTTGAAGGAGCGCGAGAGGAAGCTGAGGGAACGTGAGAGGAAGTTTGAGCAGGAGTTGAAGTTGAAGGAGCGCGAGAGGAAGCTGAAGGAAGGTGAGAAGAAGTTGAAGGAGCGCGAGAGGAAGCTGGCGGAAGAGAGGAAGTTGATGGAGCGTGAGGCGTGTGAGTTTACTAAACAGTTCAACCAACAATTCGCCAAGGCTCCTGCCGAGGCAGAGAACGAGCATAGTGATCAAGAAGAAGAGGAGGGTAATGGTAATGATATCTTAGGAGTAGACGACGAGTGTGAGACTGAGAATGAGTACATGGAAGAGGATAGTAGTGATGACTCGGAAGATGCGGATACCAGTGATGTCAATGATAGTGAATCTGAGGTGTCAGCTGACAGTGAGGAATATGCTTGGGAGAAGGAAGAGAAGGAGGTAGTTCCCTCTGCTCCCTCTCTTAGTGAAGAGGAGAGAAAGAAGTGGCCACTTCGTGGCATTAGCGAGCCTGACAAGCATGATTGTATTGGTGGACGTGGTTCTAACAAATGGAAGGATAATCCTGGAAATGTAAAGTTCCGTCAAATTATTGATGACAACCATGTTTCCTACAAAGCACTATCAAATATAGAGAAGGGTGCTTTGGCCATGAAAATTGTTCAGAAATGGAGGGCGGATCCGGTCGATTTCTAAAACTCAATGAACAAACAAAGTTGTATGACGATATTGGAGATAAGGAAGCTAGGGCGAAAGTCATAAAAGCATTTTCACAGCATGAGTCATATACCTCTGCTCCTCCTCTCGTGGCTCCCAAGAACTTGATCTCTATTTCTGTAGGCATACCATCGACTACGACCGAGCTTGGTCTTAGTTTTTTCGGTTTTACACAGGATTCTAGAGCAAAGTTGTCAGTATCCGAAATGAAAGAAGATAGTTTGTTTGTTGGAACTGCTCTGAAGCTTGGTATGACAATAGAGACAATTAACGGTGAAGACTATATGTTGTCTAATGATGGTTTGGACTTGCTCAAGAAGGCGGCAGGGCAATTAACCATCGTGGTTTCTCCTCCCCGACTCCAAGTCGGTCATCTTGTTTTGAAGGATTTGGGTACAGGGATTTTAGAGGGTCCATTTCCAATCACAAAGGTCGATTCATCTGGTAGAGTTATGATAAAAAGAGGCTTCCAGATGACTGTATGTGCTTCGTCTATCAGAGCAGTCACTTGCCAAACTCCTAGTGGACCAAAGGTATACCTCGTTTCAAGCCCACGGCATACAGCGGAGGCTGCAGCGAAGAAGGACAAGAACGGTCTTACCAAAGAACAAAGAGACAGGGCAAATAAGTTCTTTGCTAAACAAGAAGGTAGAAGGTAGATGGTAGATGGTAGTCTAGGGAGTCAGGATGTGAAATCAATGTTATATTATGAATATTCAACTTTGCTTTGTGTAATAAATAACAAATGTTTACCACAACTCACAACTACTTGCTAATTAATACTAGATATCCATCAGCTCATAAAATAATGCTGATACAGCAGATACTTAGTGATATAAGAAAAACTAAGGTCGGCATTTGGCGAAGAAACGATACCACGTTTCTATCCAGTTTGGAAAATTGCCAGCTCATCACAACACGTGCACCAGTAGTCAAATATTAGCAACTCCTTCATAAATTGACGAAGACAACAGTCGATATATCAACAACAACTATAAACAATACATACTAAACTATACAACAATAAATAACAATGGGTAAAGGAGGAGAAGCAACAGCAAAAAGAGTACCACACATTGAAGATAAAGGACAATGGATCTCACCGTACAACCCACTCGATCCTAAAGCACCCGAATTACCATCCAAGGGTGAAATTAAGGCAGTCATACCCAAAGAATGCTTTGAACGATCATACCTACACAGTATGTACTTTGTTGTACGTGATACTGCATTAGCCGTTGGTTGTGCATACATTGCCTACCAAACATTAAGTACAGATATGCCATCGAATTTACTAAGTACAGAAGCATTAAGTTGGTTCATTGGGTGGAATGTATACGCTTTCTGGATGGGATGTATATTAACCGGACATTGGGTATTAGCACATGAATGTGGACATGGCGCATTCTCACCATCACAGACGTTTAATGACTTTTGGGGATTTATTATGCATCAGGCATTACTCGTTCCTTACTTTGCTTGGCAATATACACATGCTAAGCATCATCGTCGTACTAATAATACTGTGGATGGTGAATCACATGTCCCCAATACACGTGAGGAAATGGGTTTAAATGCCAAGATGGAACGGACAGGTGGATATGCTGCCATACATGAGGCAATCGGTGATGGACCATTTGCAATGGTACAAATCTTTGGACATTTAGTTGTCGGTTGGCCATTGTATTTAATGGGATTAGCATCCACGGGTCGTATCGCACAGGATGGTAGTCCATTGGATGGTGATATTATTGATCATTACAGACCATGGTCCAAGATGTTCCCTGCCAAGTTGAAGGTTAAGATTGCTATATCAACACTTGGTGTGCTTGCTGCTTGGGGTGTCATCTTTAAAGCATGTATGGAATATGGTGTCCTTCCCGTAACTCTATGGTATATTGGTCCACTCATGTGGAATCAAGCATGGCTTGTACTATACACATGGCTACAGCACAATGATCCCTCGGTACCACAATATGGTCCCGATGAATGGACATGGGTAAAAGGCGCTCTATCGACAATTGACCGTCCATACGGTATATTTGATTTCTTCCATCACAAGATTGGTTCCACACACGTTGCTCATCATTTATTCCATGAAATGCCATTCTACAAGGCTGATGTTGCCACCGCGGCGATTAAGGCATATTTGGAACCCATGGGGTTGTACAATTATGATCCAACTCCGTGGTATGTTGCCATGTGGAGAGTAGCTAAGACTTGTCATTACATTGATGGTGTTGATGGTATTCAATATCAAAAGAGTTTGGAGGATGCACCCATGAGTAAGACCGGGAAGAAGATGGATTAGATTCGTATCTGGTTCCTTCCTTTTTATGTGTAGTAGATGTCTCTTTCTCTTACTTTACCTATGGACACGGAGGATAGCTCTCAATTCATGGTATGTGTACACCTGTATCAATTAATGACTAAAACTATTTGAACAAACAAATTGACTTTTTACAATTATTAGATGTTCGTGTCTCTAGTATCCCGGCACAAGTAGGAGCGGCTCCATCGTCATGAGAAAAATAGATAGACTCCACTACTTCTACCTCTCACCTGAACTCAGCTTCAAACGAATACAACCTCTTATCAAATCGCTCAAACATCTTCTGCTTGAAGGAAAGCTTCCTCCCTACAGCAAGGCAGCGCTGACGCAACGACTCTCTTTTCTGCATAACTGCGGCAAAACTTTCATCAGCTAAAGGCTGCTGAATAGATTCTCTGCCGTACTTCTCTTCCAATTCATTTACCCATAGCTCAAAGTACTTGTTGCGGGAGGAAAGTCGTGTCGCAGCTATTTCATTACAGCTCGAGCAGTACCTCTCTGCCCCATAACTGATGTGATTCATCATTACATGATCGTCACAGTATATTGTGTCACAAATACGGCAGTATTTTGCACAAAGAGGGTCCTCATCTTGACATTCAGCACAGTTGTGATTAGTGCAACCAGGATAATCACAAAAGATGTATGGAACGCAATCTGTGCACCGAGTTTGACCACATTCACATCTGAACACTATTATACAAAGAGAAACCAAAACCATGAGTATCTGTTAACAAAGTAAGCATTTGAAATTTGAATATATCCACTCACCGGTGCAGCAGTCACCGCAAGTGCTCTTCTCACAAGTATCACAAGTTCCAATAAAGCTACATTCGTGACATGTTGTTCCCTAAATAGAAAGTTGAAAATCAGCGAGTAAATCATATAAGAGGGGATTGCACACATTCTAAAGCTTACCTGGCAAGTGTCACATTTCAGGGTTTCATTGCAATCGCTACAATGGTTTTTCTCACACTTCTCACACACTGCAGGATCCTCAACTTCGTCGACCTCCTTGCATTCTTGACAATAGGTATCATTACAAGAGTAGCATGTTGAGTTGAATATGCCAAAATTATTACCACCTGTGTTCACCCACGGGTGTTCTTCTGTTCCTTGACATACCCTTCCACAAGGACCCCAATTGCCATCCGTACATTTATGTGCACCGCACGTAACATTACTATTCTTCATAATACGATTATACTTTGATAAGAATCTCATCAGCAGCTGTTTCTTTGGAGTGAAAAACAACTTCAATTCTCCACGCCATTTCTTTGGGAATTGAATATGTTTCAATGAGCAACCTTCTGCATCGATAATACTGTGCAATATAGGAATCACTTCAGCTGTTGATATTGCAGGTTCAGGATTGATATTAGGACTCTTCTTATCCTCAACTAGGCTCAAATCAAGCTGAACTAAAGTAGTGGAGGCTCGTAAGGGTTCTAGACAACTCCCTTTAATCCCAACACAATGAGTCAATTTCAATTTTTTGATGGTGCGGACTGCACTAACACACTTCAATACACCACCTACATCCTCATCTGACAACTTTGCAGCTAAAACCTTATCCGTATCAACAAAATCTACTCTATACCCATTAAAGTTCTTCTCGACCTTCCCTTCTTTCATAATAAGCACAGCTGAATCTGAAGGCTTGGATGCAGACGATGCCGTCAAGGCAACCGCAAGAAGAACACGAGAAGTTTCCTGAAGATAACTAACAGTATTTAATAATACTGAATCTGGTAGATTACCAATATGTGGTAACGAATCAGAAGATATCTTTGCCCTTTTTGATGATGGTGCATCAATCATTTTTATATCCATATGTATCTTTTTGTTGCAATCGTCGTAGTATATTGATTCAACCGGAATGTTCACACACTACAGATATGTAAATCTGCTGATGATTTAACTGTCAGTCTATTCAATCCTCACCTAGAGTATGGCTGGCTGCTATATACTCATCAACATCTAACACACCAAATTTTATGAGAGTCTTACAAAAGACTCCCAATCTTTGATAATGACAAACTTCTATTACTTCGATTACTCTCTAATATTCGATATATCAACGTCTATAGCGTTTTGTATACCAACAGCATACAGACTAGATCAGCTATTGACGAAATTAATCAATTGATTATTTGATAACATGGCATCCAATTTAATTCATACCACAAGATGGCTCTTCCTATTTTTATGTATCATCTGCTTTGCAACTCAAGTTGTATGTAATGAACTATCTGAAGCTGATAATGCCTTATTTAATGCACTCGGTGATGAAGATGTAGATGCTGCTGATAAAGCCTTAAAGGCTGGTGCTAACATTAACGCCCTTTCACCCCGTGGAGCACAAACACCACTTATGCAATCGGTATTACACGGAAGGACGAAGATGGTCAAGTGGTGTTTAGATAATGGTGCTGATACTACCATACCTGAACGTGATGGATATACGCCCATGCACGGAGCTGGATTTCAAGGTCGAGCTGAAATAGCCGATTTATTATTAAAGGCTGGTGTAGGATTGAGAGATAAGCATGAAGATGGACATGAACCTGCAATTCGAAGTTGTTGGGGACCCGAGATGAGACACACGGAAATGGTGGTATGGTTTCTTGATAATGGCGTACCGTTAGATGATATCTATGATACGTGCATGGAGATGACTAACAATCAACATACAAAATCACTACTGCTGGAGAGAAAGGGTGAACGAGCCGAGCTTTAAATAAGGGGGTATGATATCATCTAATATACTATTGACTTATGAACAGTTCGAGCTGGATCTAAAGAGGAATTAAGATGCAAAGATACAGTTGCATGGATGGTATGTAAGACAGTTAAAACTAAGCCATCTTAGACGGCAAGTAGAGATGAATTTCGATAATAGAAATCATAATGTATTATATGTTATCATCTTTTACCTTAGCTAGACGTCTTGTATTACGAACATAGATTGAATTGGGCTTGGGTCTTTTATCTCCCAGGTTCTTTTCATATTCTGCTGCAGCATTCAATTGTGATCGTCTGAGTATGTTGACGGTTGCATGTGGCGTTTGTCTTACTCTATCATTTGCCTTTGAAATTTCATCATATTCAAGTATACTTTCATCATCTTTTGCAAGTGATTGCATAAATCCTTGTACCATTTTATGAGGAACTGAATGTCCCGCTATTACCTCCGAGTGGCCAACTAAATCGGCATTGTACAAAGGATGAAATCATGCTCGTCCGATAAACTTTGTCGATTGAGTTGCCACTACTGTCGGCTCAATAATACTGTCACAAACATCAACGAACGATTTAAAGTCTGTATCATATTCAGGACATATGACTAGAGATGTTGCCCATTCATCTTGTTTGGATTGCATCAATGTTACAACTTCCGACCAAAATGCAGATACAAGCTTTGCAGCTCTTAGACTTTTGATATTGTCTTCATTGAGATCAGTGCTGTTAGCTTTTACAACATGAACTCCACCTACTGGTACCCCTACCGACGACAGTCCAACTGCAGCCCGAGATACGGATGAAGTGTATGGGCAAAGGCGAAACTTGCCAAGGAAGTTATTTACCCAGTCTTTTGTTGCTCTAACTTCCGTAATCTTTGGTACCTTTTCATTGACTACTACTTCACTTTTTGCATTGAAATTTGTGCAAAATGCAATATGAAGGTAGGGAGACGGTGACGAAGGATAGAGCTCTGCAAATGCATTCTCAATACAAAGCAATTCTTTGCATTTTTCTGACTTCAGAACCTGAGCTAACTTCTCAAGATCATCTTGTCGTTTCATTGACGGGAAAGACAAAATAATGCTTTGACGTTTGTCATCATTATTATCATCTTGTGATACTACTCTTTCAACTTCCTGGAATATAACATTACAAACCTCATACCCCTCTTCTGAATTAGGATACCATTGTATATCTTTTACTATAGAATTTTTATCATCTCTGATTGTGTTAGCAAAGTGATTCTCCAGCTCTTGGAGAAGCTTATCGGCCTCATCGGGTCCATTCTGAACCAGTATTCTAGGTGTATTCAAGTCATTTGATATACCAACAAACTTGATTGTAGGAAATTGGAATGAAGATACTTTGTTTAGAAGTCCAAATAATGATACCCAGAAAATTATGAGAAGCAGCATCGGTCATACGACGAATGATGCATAGGCCTATTCTCCCACAATATTATTAATAATCATATAGGCCCTCTATCTTATAAAACATCCGAGACGTAACGAGCAAGCCTGCTAACATGCGCCTTTGACATGCTCAAACAACAAAAAGTGATGCCAAAGATATTTTCTCGGATCTTCAACTTGGCTTATTATCCTCCGGGATATGTATTGTAAAAGGGGTAGCATTAATATCAACGAATAAACACAAAGTATTCGTATTTGGTTGGAAAAAGGCTTAAAATTATTAATCACCCCTGGGTGTGTGAGGTATCCGACTTACTCAGTAAAAAAATCTTGGCTCTTCTTTTGTGCTCATCACGTGCTATCATAATACAACTTGTTGCTACTATCATCAACTAATATACAATCATGAAGCTATTTCTTGTCGCCGCCCTTGCCGCCTCTGCCTCTGCCTTCACTGTTCCTGAGGTTAAGGTCCCTGCTGTAAGTCCAATATTGAATTGCAATAAAATTGGTATCTTGATGTTTCATGCATTGACACTTCAACTTGCTAAACAAATCTTTACTCTTTCAATTGAATTATTCATGTAATAACAGGCCATTAAGGCCGCTGCTGCCACTGCCGCCGTAACAGCTGGAGTTGCCGTATCCCCCGCTTTCGCCGGAGATGCCGGTGCCGGAGAACAGGTTTTCAACGCCAACTGTGCCGCCTGTCACGCCGGTGGACAGAATGTTATCATGCCAGAGAAGACCCTCGAGAAGGATGCTCTTGACCAATACCTTGCCGGTGGACGTAAGGAATCATCCGTTGTAACACAGGTTACCAATGGGAAGAATGCCATGCCTGCCTTCGGTGGACGTCTTTCAGATGATGATATTGCCAATGTTGCCACATATGTTATTGCCACCTCTGAGGCTGGATGGGACGAATAAACTAGTTCTTTGATATTTACATAAGTATCTACCATTGGAATATAATTTTGGGAATATATTATCAGCTATTTTTATGAGGGTTGGACAAGGAATCTTATCATTGTCTGGTTACTCTAGGGAAGTGGGTTTTTAGTTTGGATCTTTTAACTGAGTTCCATCTTGAGGTTTATCTCCCTGAAATCATAGAACATCAATAAATGCCTGAAAGGGTGTTACAACTGCGTTGTTTAATTTAGAGAATTCATTTTCTTTACCCGGTGTTAGCCTGAATTAATAGATCAGTATTGGTAGCGTGCTCCTTTTCTTTCTCTCTGACACACAAATACATCAAAGATACCAAGCTAATCTTATCAAATATCAGGACTTGTACCTGTCCTCCTCCCCAACAAGCCACCAGACCTTTGTTACTGCAAATGCAATGGGAAAAGATGTTGATACATTCAATCTAGGGAGGTGAAGGCAATCTAAGGTGAAGTCCTTTCATTTAGTAGGTAATCACATGTCCCATTATCCAAAGCTTTTGCTATATATAATACTTTACTTATAAAATACAGTGATCATATGTCTACCTAGTTTGATATCATCATAGCCAAACACATGAACAAGTCGTCAGTCTTACCCTCAGTCTATAGAAACTGGAATAGCAGCAAAGACTAAACCACTGTCGTCTCCGGACAAGCCCGAATATCCTCCATCTTCCCTCTTTTGTCTATACAGTTGCACCGCTCTACCTATTCCAAAAGAACCAATCATCAATAGAAGCAACTTAGGACTTGCCCATAGAATGACAAGCGCTGGCAGTGATATTGCAATACAAAAATAAAAGATGATCTTCTTGTTTTCTCTCCTGTTGTTCCATGCAAATACATCATCTCTCTCCTTCAGAAACAAGCCGAACATATACCCCACTGCAGCCGAAACTGCAGTTGCAAATATAGTAGAAAATATGACAAATATCTCTCGTTTATCATTTCCTTTTTCACGAGTTTGTAGCCTTTCAAACTGAGCTTCTGCTTTGTTCATCCATTCTTTGCATTTCGAACTAACATTATGTCGATGAAATCGGAGACATTGATCTTCATATCCAAACCCGTAAGGTACATTATTCCATTCCTTGTACATGTGTCGTTTGTATTGATTAGTCCATTGTGTATATGCACTACTCTGGGCAGTAATTGGAGATGATCCATTGTTACATTGCTTATTGACATCATCTTTACATGAAATTTGTATATTCTTAATATCTATTGATAATGCACTTCTCATATTCTCTGTAACGATATAAATCAAGGATATCAAACAATAGCAAAGTATGAGATAAGAGCGCATAGCGTATCATAATCATAACAACGAGAACAGCCCACATTATGATGTGCATACAAAATTTACACTCACCCTCGCCCTGGAAGATGCGCGTTGTTATGAATTGTTATGATGAAAGAGAAGTGATTGCAACATATGTTAGTACATTAAGGTTACAAAGGCAATCAAATAAGATTGATAAAAAGGTAAGATGAATAACCAAATCACCAAGACTTCATATCGAACACACTATCACACGACAATACAATACAAACGCGGACTTTCCTGTCTCCAGTCAGCTCCCAACCAAGTACCCCAACCCAAAGGTGACCCATCGGTAACCGCTATTATGGCTAGTATTATATATATTCTGGTACACATCTTTGAATAGTTGTAGTCGATATGGTACAATAGTAGAAGAAACTCACAGAAATTAAAAAAATGGTGGGCAAGCAAATTAGGTCCGGGGGCAAATTCCATCAGAAGTGAGGAAGTGAGGAGTGTTTGTTGGCTTTGGCCATCAAAAGTAGGCGGGTGGAGGCAGGCCTATATTGCTCATTTATCCTTGCATATACAATATCCTGTGATGTAGGGCGGTCGAATGAGTGTTGCGTGTGAAACAACAAATAATAATAGTAAGATACTTCTCCAACAAAAATAATAAATGATGATGGATGGATATCGACATCAAGTAGTACTGTTTGTGGCTCGATTGCTACTATTTGCAACAGTAGTGCATACATGTATCAAGTCTTCTTTAGCTTTTGTCCTGCCTACAACAATATCATCGAGTCTTCTAGCTCACTGCTGTGCAACAGAGTCATCTATTGAAACTAAACAAGCACACTTCTTCTTCAATGAACAGCTCGATATATGCAAGCAAATCGCTGATGACTCCGACGATGTATTGCAATATAACAATGATGATATGGCTTGTAGATCACGCTTTAAAGAGCATCCACGATGTACTGCTCGATTTGGAGAGGTACTTCAGCATGCACAAGATACTGCAGTTTCTATGGAAGAGTATCAAAAAGTTATACATAATGCAAAGTCTATAGTGAATTATATAGATGCATGTATGAAACAAAGCAACAATATATATCCTATACGAGAGGGATTGCTTGAAGATATTACAGAAGCTCTTACATCACAGAGTATCAGACAGTTTAGAGTAAAACAAATTGAATGTGATTTGTCTGAATCAGACTTTACCCCAGAGCAAAGTGATCTTGAGATTTTAGGTCGTTTATACTATTCGGCTATAACAAGAAGTGGAAATTATCTGCAAGAGGTTGGGTTGACTGTAGATCATTGTGGATTCACAACCTTGCTGGCTTTATGCCGAGCAGTATCTGATTCTTCTTTGACATATACAAAAGATGGAGAGAGACTGGATGCTGCCGTGTCGAATCATTTCAATGGTATTACAGCACCTGGTTGTCGATTTCTCTTCTCTTCTCAACATGGTATAGAAAATAAGGTGACTATTGGAAGATGTAAACGTCTTATAGTTGCCTTCTCTTCTCTTGGTAATGGACTGGTACGGCATGAGTTTGGTGGATCATTGGCAAAGATTAACAATCAGTTGTATGCTGATGGTTTGCATGTTGATGTCTGTGACGTGCTGTTTGTTGCCGATCCGTCTCAATCATGGTACTTAAAGGACAGTCGTGGTTCATTTGATGGCTTTGAAGAATATGAGCAAAGGATAAGGGTTGCTACTAGACCATACAAAAGAGTGTCTTGTATTGGGGACAGTATGGGAGGTAGCGGAGCACTGCTCTTTTCACACCTGGCAACAGAATCAGTGGTGGCTTTTAGCCCTCAGGTTGATCTGGAAGGAGACGTGCATGTTAGTAGATATGATATGACGCCCATTATTCGATATAGATATTACAAGAGATTGCTTCAGAGTGTTGACCAAGCTGTAGTTGCAAAGGGGATCAATGTGTTTGTCCATAGAGGAGTTGAAAAGTCGGATATTAGACATACTGACCTACTTCTAAGCCATTTCTCAGAGATGTCAAGTCTTCAGATTATAGAACACGAGGACTGTCTTCATCATCAGATTGCTGTACATTTAAAACAACAAGGGAAGCTAGCACAGGTTCTTCATTCTAATTTAGTAAACAACCGGAGAATGTAGAAGATATCTTTATTCCCTATCTTTCTACCTCTGCCTTAGATAATACCCAGCTATATAACAATGGAAAGGAGGCAAGTTGTCAATGAAATGAAGCCAAAGAAGACAACTTAAACAAAGTTGGGTATAAATTAGTCTATTATACCGTTTCATCTCTAAAAATCCTCTTTATTCACTTATCCCACACCTCTCATATCTTTACAGTTTGTCTACTATCTCCACTAATAGCATGGTATCAAGGCTGAGCTCACTAACACGGCATCTTGTTGTTGGTTATCATCACAATCTTCATCGGTATAGGCAGTTTCATCGGCCAATACCAATTGCGTTTCATAATGCACACATCTTATGTGCACTACCTCAACAGCGTTGTTATCATATCAATTTAGCCAAAGAAACATCAGATGATGACGATGACGATATTAACAATATTATACATCAATCTACTAATGATATAAATAGTGCAGAATTGAAATCCTATAATTTACTAACACGGAGACTTTATAGAACACTTTTAAAATCGGCCAAAAGCGGAGTCAACACTGCAAATGAAGGTAATACTATCGATTGCAACAACAGCATAGGGGACGGTACTGATAATAGTTTAAAGAAGGATTGGATATTATTACAACCACCGATAGATCAACGTAAATATGGTTTTGCAAAGATTGTTGCAGCACGTCGTGGCATACAATCATTATCTTCAATGTTGAAGCATGATATGAGTAATTTCAATTCTAGTAACAAGGTAATTAGTGGTATGAACAAAGAAGAAGTTGGTATATCAATGGAGATATTAAAATTCATACATGTACAGTTAGGTGGTAGTAGATATGATGATTTAGAGGAGTATTATCTTGGTAAAAGTGCTTTGCCGGATGAAATGGACGTCACTAAAATATTGGGTAAGGGAGCATCGGCTGGGAGACATAGTGATGGACATTACACACAATTTATTGACGATGATCCTGAACGAGGAGAGGGTGGAGAAGAAGTAGGAGATGGTACCAAACCTGATAATCTCACAATAATAGAAGCGGAAGATGATACTGATGAAGAAGAAGACGAAGACGAAGAGGATTATCCCGAGGTCGATGAATGGGATAGTGATGATGAAAGTGACAATAATGAGCAGCTAGAACTGGATGAGTCAATATTGGTTACTTCTCAAGATTTGCAGAATGCAATCAAGATAGCGTTCCGAGCTCCGTTGCTCTCGCAATCTTCTACATCGTCATCCA
>Ga0214478_100332_pt1 | contig 27651 bp, 19 predicted proteins | sample M1_20Mar14CPVII9_2_FD_178001 | JGI IMG/M metagenome (GOLD analysis project Ga0214478, IMG submission 178001) | Marine eukaryotic communities from Monterey Bay, California, United States - M1_20Mar14CPVII9sort6BwellD7 | ecosystem: Environmental > Aquatic > Marine > Unclassified | place: USA... | reverse complement strand
CACACTTCCCCAGACTTCCTACTTATAATACCGATATGAGCACAAGCAGAAGAGTGCACGTCGGCACACCCCCTGATAATTTTAAAGGTTGGACGACGACAGAAGTTTGTTTTCATAGATTTGCCGATCTTACAACGACAAGAGGCGAAGGTGTTACATCACCCGAGTTTTCATGTTTTGGTCATCGGTGGGTATTAGACCTCTATCCTGGTGGTAAAGCTACCTCACCTGAAGGGTATGTTGCCGTTGCTCTTGGGAATGAATCAAATACAAGTATTAAAATTCAATATGATTACAGTGTTAGGGATAGATGGTAAAGAGGTTGCGCTCGCAGGTAGTGGATCAATCACAAACGAGTTTGGAGTGTGTGGTGTAAGCTCAACCCCAGGTAATGTTCAGTGTACGCTGAATTTTGCCCCGAGATCAAGACTTCTAGATAAATTGGTAGACGGATCATTGGTTATTGAAATTCGAATGAAGTCTACGTCAATAGACAAATCAATTACTCAGTTCATACCAACAAATCCATTTAATAAAAATGTGTCCGGATTATTTATGGATGAGGAATCCGCCGATGTGGTCTTTGAGGTTAATAATGAAAGCTGTCTAAGTGAAGAACATTCCAATAAAAAGTCAAAGACTTCATCACCATTCTATGCCCACCGGCTCATACTAAAGAATAATGCTTCAGCTCTTTATGAAATGTGTGGGGGGTCAGGTGAAGAAGGTATTACTACCTTATCCATTACAGATGTTAAGCCCAAGATATTTGAGTACATGTTGTACTATGTATATGGAGGCAAGTTATCGGATATTAAGTTGAAGGCTAATGCAAAGGATATTATTAATGCCTGTGACAAGTACGGAGTGGTGCATTTAAAGCTCGAGGCGGAGGCATGTTATGTTAAATCAAATAATATTTCAATGGATAATATGATGGACAACTTACTCTACGCGGATTCCAAGAATTTAGCTCTACTTAAGGAGGCAGTCATGGATTACATCGTTGCAAACAAGCACAGCATTATGGATAAGGTATCGTTTGATGATTTACCAGGCTCGTTGATGAAGGACCTATTAGCTGCCATGGCAAGAGGGGAAGAACGAACAGGAGATGACGCAGATGATGAAAGTGTGAAATACAACCGAATGAGGGTAGGAACTTTGAGGAAGCTACTGGACGAGAAGGGATTGGATGTGGATGGATCTAGGGAGGCTATGATCACTCTACTGAAGGAGCAGGTCGCTTGAACATGTAGAATGTAGATGAGAGTGATAGTGGTATCCTTATCGAAACGCCTTCTCAAAGAGAGAGGGTTAGATAGATATTTCTCTATTACTTGTTTTTAGATTGGGTTATCTACAAGTAGTTAACATAAATGCAGAAGTTAATATGATTGGTTTCTATAATCATTATCCATATGGACCCCTTGATGTCCCATGGAAGAGTTGTTATGAGTATAAAGTACGAGTGTTTCTTTTTCTTTTTTGTATATTAATATTAGTTATTCATGAGGCAAGGAGTTCATATATAGAGTATATACTCAACTTCACTTGACGCTCAAAGTTCATATCTTGTCTTTAGACTTTTTGTTCTTCTTTTCATTCTTTTATTTCATTTTCGTCTCATAACATACCTCATTCTCAACGATGATAACGTTGACAGATATGCAGACTTACATCCTGTAAACCCATATAATGGCTTCTACAAGAGTTCACTCCAAAGTCCAAGAGAATACTGGACTTGGAGTTGTTGTTATAGATTGATTCAGTCTACAAGTCAGGTCGTTCAGTCCAAGCACCAAGTTGAGTCCGCCCTAACCTTCCCCCCATTTAATTGAACTCGTATGGTGTCTTGAACTTCACTACTTGATGATGTAAACTTGTGATGTGGTAGACACGCTTGCCTACTCCGATAAAAGAGTAGTCAGCATACCGTCGTCCTCTGATTGTTCTCGTTCATGATGATTTCCTCCACTCTCCGACACTTATGATGATGTATAATCTGTAGAACCATCTAATGCATTCCACAGGACATTAAGGAAGATCCCTTGATTATGCTGATAGTTGATGTTGATATTCATATCGTAGGTTCATATAATAACACCCACGATACATCCGAGCTACTTGTAACAGTTAGCTCAGACAGATGATGCTAGTTCCACTTCTGATGATGTTGCTGCTTGATAATGATGATGATGATGTAAGTATCCACTGATGGATAATATTTGGTGTTTGATGTTCAATGCCTAAGTGATTGTTGATTGGTAGTTGCTTTGCCGCTGTTGATTGTTGTTCATGTATTCAATTCAATGAATATATACTTTGTAATACTTTTTCATTCTTAACACCGAATAGATTGGCATGCTGCTCATTGCAAGTTGTTGGTCTTCCTCGAGATGAAGTAAATAGAGTCACCTAATGTACCGTGATTAGCAAGTAAGGAGTCCAGACGCCTTTCAAGGCAGGCCCCGATCCCCCGAGATTCAGATGAATATCATACAATGCGCTACCTGTAGCAGTTCAAGTCATGGCGAAAGAGTCTATGGTGTTGCAAAAGTGTGAGAGTGTGAGTGTGAGTGTGTCGTTCGTGTGCTTCGGTGTGAACCAAAGTTCTTCTCGTCGTCTTGTTTCATGGCAACACAGAGTCTTGTCTGCTTTGTTCGATCAAAGTGTTCAGCCTCGTCAGCAGAAGAAAAGAAATGAATGTGTGGGAGAAGATTGAAAGAGATATATAATGAAGAACAATGTGTGAGAAGACTGAAAAGGATATAAATATAAAGCACATAAGCTCCTCTTGATCTGCTTACCTTCATCATTATCAGCCATCTCATCATACTCCACACACCGACAGATAAATAAATGGGGGGTATCCCTAGGGTTTCTTAAAGCAAGCATCGTTGGGGAGACTCTATTATTTTGGTGAACACCCAAAGTTCCACACGGGGAGCTATGCCCTAGTCCTTCCGAGGACTTGCTTTCTCAGTTCCAAACCGAACATATGTCAGTTACGAGGAATGGCCGGTCAACCACGTAGGTTGTAACCGAAAGAATTAAACCCATCAAAGGGAGGGGGTAGCCGAAGCCGATATAATAGGGTTGGAAGACAAACAACTTGACCAAACAAGTTGTTTGAGAGGACTATATCGATAGAGAAAGTTGGGGTCAGTTTGTATAAGTAGGTGTAGGAAGAAAGGAAACAAGTCGGGTAATCTCCAACTTACCTCTTTGCAGACAAGAATCTGTCATGCCTTGAAACTTGACCTTGAGAAGAATCTTGGACACACCCTTGACACTTCTGACACACACACAGCACACACACACACACAATAACAACGTAGACTCTCGGTTGCCGTCAAATGAACCACTAAAATGAACACAATGTACAATAGACAACCTCCACCCGAGAGATACGGTTGGTACCTCTCCAGTTGCCTGATACTTACCTCAACTAAGAAAATCACTCAATGGTACAGTAACTTCAATATACCTCTTCTACTTGATGACGCAACGACTTAATACACTATGATGTTGTTGTTTGTTTTGATTTGACATGCTATAATACTATTCGGTGTGATTTTGAATATTGATATTGATATTGATTTTGATTTTGATTGGTTGATTGATTGAATACGATGAAGATTGATAATAGCGGCAAAGAACAATTAGCTTCTTTAGACTATTGATGCAGGCTCGTTGATGTTAAAGAAGCGGACGTTAGACATTGATTCATCTGAGTAATGGTAAAGTTTATCGTTCTCTTTGTAATGATAAGTGAAGTTCTTCATTGATTGACGTTCAATACATTTCAGATTTGGATTAAAGTTGACAGCCTTTTGGACCAAAGGGGCATCACCATTTCCATGGCCTTGACTCCAATTTGATTTGATGATTAATAGTTCGTCAGCTCTTTCATCGGATGTTAGTGGACCTTCTTTATGGGGGTGTTGACTCCAATTGGTACCATTTGCCGATGGACGATGATCGACTGCTTCATACGAGAACTCGACTAACTCACCCGTTTCATCATCTTGGAATTCAATGGTGGTGGTGGTGGTGTCCACTGAGGAGACCGGATGACTAGTCTTCTTGAGAATACTAACTGGCTCGGACACGAGATTGATATCAACATTCTCTTCTCCTTGGGAGGACGCCGATGCCTTGCCATGTCGTCGATTACGAAGCTCCTTGAAGGACACAGTCTGCCCGGAAGCCTTCTTAGAATGCTTTTGGGTAGACCTTGCGTTGGTTAGTGGTTTCTTATTCGTACGAAGATAATCTGGGATGTTAGCTTGCTTTCCATTATTGCTGTTGGAAGGAGTTTTGTTTGTGGTGTTGGCACTTGAGGCAGCTGGCTTGATGACATTGGTAGCCGAACGATTAAGAGACGTCCTACTAAGAGGAGAAGTCTTACGGCCCTTCTTACCCTTATTAATAAAATGACGAGGCTTTGAAAGACTAACGTTCGAACTCTTCTTAACTGTTTTGTCCTTGTTCATCTTCTTTTGTGCTGAGGATACGGATGGGGTTGTAGCCTTCTTAGAACTAACTTCGATAACTTTCTCCACCTTACTTGTAGAAACGACTTGGACTGGTGCTGCCTCATCTTTCTTTTCTTCGGACGAGTTGAGCTTAGGACGTGCACTCTTTGTCCAAGCCTCCTTCTTGATTGGTGTTGAGGGAGGAGCTTGCTCGTTATTAACTTTAGTAGCATCTCCAACATTTGAAACCTTGATGGGTGCAGAGTCTTGCAGATGAGCTCCTTCCACTACCTCAACCTGAGCTTTAATACCACGCCTACGAGCAAGAACTTTAGCCCGGCTATCTTTACCAATCCTGGACATTCTAGCCTGACGATTAGCACGACTCTCCGTCATAGTCTCGTCGGTAAAAGCCTGCATATTAGTAAAATATACCAATGGTTTCCCGGTCTTCCTGTATACACGTTTCCCGGTCTTCCTAATACTTGATACTACCTTAGACTCCTCCAACAATGTTTGTGAAAGAGTAACAATATTTGTTTGATTGGTGGGAACATCATCAACTTCTTCCGCATCACGGGTGGTAGTTTCACCGACTTGCTCGTTATTAACTCGGACGATGCTGTTGTTGGTGACGCTATTGTTGGAAGCAAATTGATACTCTCCTGTCCTACGTCTAACATTTCTCTTCCAACGATCATTATCAGTTGGTGTCGATGATACAAGAACGTAGTCCTCACGTCTGGAACGTTTGAGACTACCCCGAGCTACATGTTGGACTTTTGCAGTAGCACTAATAGAATCGTCAATATTGTTAATGGTATCATTATTGTTATTAGTATTATTAACAGTAATATTATTCATATTATTGTTTGAATCATTGACATTAGTTGGCTGTTGAGGTTCTACCAAAGGCTCTGTGACATTCTGATTGACATTATCATCATCCTCATCGGCAGGAAGAGTAACATTCTGATTATTCATATTATTATTATCATCGGCATCAACATCGTCAAACATGTGTTCATTATCTTCTTCTCCTCCAAATGATAAATCATCATCTAAAGAAGTATCATCATCATTATTATCATCATTATCAGTTGAATTGCTGTTGGTATCAGTAGACTGAGATTCATTAGCATCTGCTTCAGCAGCTCCATTCTGCTCTTGTACTTCTTGAACTTGTTGTGGTGCAACTGGGGCAGGAGGTGCCGCCGGAGCTAATACTGCATTAACCTCATCCATTGTTACCGTGGCAAGCACATACTGTGGCTGCACAATACCACCGCCTCCATTACTAAGTCTAACAGACCGACGGAGAGATGATTCAGGATATACCAATCCAACACTCTTATTAGTAATACAAGTGGGTACGATAGTGCCATCGTTTAACACGGCACGGACATGAACTGAACGTCTAGAACTTGTTACATATCGTAGTTGAATTTGTAGATTCTCATATTTCCCAGAAGATGCAGGGAAGGATGTTGTTATCATATCTAATAACTGTTGAGTTGTTACCTCATAGTTTAATTCGGTAGGAGGTACCGTGGAGAGTAACTCAGCACGGTTGTTGACATTGTTGTATGAAAGTGAACTGACGCCATTAATATTTACCGTGACGCCCGCATTGAGTAGATCAAATAGCACTTTAACGTGTGCTGCACTGGGTTGCAATTGTATAATAGTTGCGGTAGACATTGTTTATATTAATTGGATATTGATGCACCGATATTATGTGAACTGTTGTAGACGAGGTAGTTGATATGCACCGACGCTGCAATGTAAAAAGTGAGCAGTTGAGTCTACCGAACAGAATTTTAGTTGAGATTATCATGATAGTAGATTTCAGTCGATATCAATCAGCTTTAAGATAGGTGTGTATTAGGATCATGATGTATTTCGGTGGCCGTTTGAAGCTTAATTCCCGAAAGGGGGTCTAATTTTTACTTGGATACCGCAAAATGGCCCACAAAAAATCTCTACACGCACGCTACTTATATCTATCCTAAAATAGCAACGAATGGCAGAGCCGTCATTAACAATATCATCAAGCGGATTATCTATACCGCAACTTGCATTTGGTTTGTACAAAGTTCCAGCGGATGAAAGTGGCGTATCGATAATCTTAGAAGCAACAAAGGTCGTTATCCCATTGCAATGCACATCACACGTAGAATCTTTATATCTTATTGCTTATGTTTGTTGTATATCTCTCTACCGACCCCACAGGCTGGATATAGACATTTTGATACAGCAACATACTACGGAAATGAACATATACTTGGAAAGGCATTGAAACAAAGTGGTATACCTCGAAATGAGTTCTTCATTGTTTCAAAGGTATGGAATGACACGCAGAGAGAAAACAATGTTCGGAAGAGTGTTCTGCAAAGTATAGACGCATTAGATTACGGTACATATATAGACTTATATCTCATCCATTGGCCAGTTCCTGGGTGTTATGTTAATGCATACAAAGAGCTGGAGCTATTACACAAGGAAGAAAAGATAAAGCACATAGGTATTAGTAACTTTACACCGGCAGAGTATGAGATACTAATGGCAAAAGAGAATAATATCAAAGTGCTACCAGCAGTGAATCAATTTGAAGTATCTCCATTCATGTATCGACCTTGTGATGTATTATACTTTCAAGAAAGGGGTATACTAGTGAGCTCTTCTAAGTCTCTTTATCGTGGAGGTGAATGTTTAAACAATAAACAACTAAATGAGATAGCAAGCAATCACCCGGTAACTCCGGCTCAAGTAATGCTACGATGGGGAATACAAAAGGGTTTCATAGTTGTATGCAAAACATCCAATGCAGAACGCATGATAGAATCGTGCTCTCTTTCACTTTACTTTGAGTGATGAAGAAATGGAAGTTCTTGATGGACTTACCTCGGCCGAGGATGTTATGGCAAGAGAAGAACTTGAGAAGAAGAGAAAGCTGCACATGTAAAAAGCGAACAATTGTTATCGCATCAAGGATGTAAAGTAAAAGAATCTTTCATTATATAAACTTTTGTCCATCCTATCAACTTAAGTCTAGTCTAAACAATTGCAATACCTCCTAATACCCAAACCAAACAGCCAAGAAGTGAAATAAATATATAATGATGGGAGCTGCTGATCTAAGCTTTGATGCATTTGCATTTATTGTTCAAATAGAAGATACTGCATTTGTACACATCAGATTTTTACAGAAGGGAGAAGTCAAGAGTAGCTGGATGTAAGTTCATTATTTTGCTCTCAACATCTAATAGGACTGACTCCCCAAACATTTGTACATAATCATTCATTTAAGCCTTACGGTCGAAGATCCAGCTAAATGATTGGGGTTCAAACTCATCATCATCCTTCTTCTTATTCATGGATCTTTCTGCCAACTTCCGGTATCTGGTGGGTAAACGACAAATATACTCTTGTTCCTTCTCTGCCTCGGGCGATAGACCCGTTAAATCTCCTAACTTCCAATATTTCACAAGATGATCAATAATTTCAGCATAATCAATTGCTGTATACACACCCAGCCTTTGGGCCACGGCACTAAAGTTCTCATACAACATCGGATCATTCCCATCCGTCATTAGCTCGGCGGGCATGACAATCTGTCCTCGCATCATATCACCAAATTCCATAAGTAAACCATCGGGATCACGTAATAAAATCTCATCACAGAATGCCTGGTATGCCTTCTCATGACGTCCTTCATCACCAGCAATCTTACCACAAATCTTCTGTAAATCCTTGGCACCATACTCCTTCGCCAACTTACCGACATTACCATGTGAAATCTTGGTAGCACGTTCTTGGAATGATGTGTATAGGAAACCACGGTATGGATCCTTACGTGCACCGGGGTTGAATCCACTAGTAATTAAATGTTGGATGGTAACTTCAATAGCACGCATATCAGTTTTACCAGATAGGTATAGATACTTGTTTAACAAGTCACCATGACGATTCTCCTCTGATGTCCATCCTCGTGACCAACGTGCCCATGCCGAGTCGGTAGTGCCAATGGGATCATCACATCCCTCGAATGTATTTAGAAGAGTTTGGTAGGTGGGTAATGCTTCTTCCGTGACCATATCTCCAACGAGGACGACGAATACGTCATCGGGAATACCCTCGGCTGCCTCACGTAAATCCTTGGTCTGTTCAAGCCAATCATCCTCGGATAGATCGGGGAGGAAGTCCTGGGGTTGCCATGCTTTGTCACCAGTTTCGAGAAGCTGTAGATGGGGTGAGAGGAAAGGATGAAGAGAAGAGAAGGGGCACGTGTTAGAGGAGTTGTAAAACAGCAGAGCAAGACAAATCGCCCCAGCAAACACATAACGCAGAGCTCCCGTACAGCTCTCAAGATCCTCCAATCCTCTGCAACCCAAACTTTAATCCCCTAACATATCATGATTAGATAAGAACTTTAATCTGCGCCGTACGGGGATATATAGCCGTTACTCGAAAAAAGTGCACAAGATGTGATCACAATATCGAACACCTCTGCTACCCTTTGCAAAATATAGCTCTTATTTACAAGGAGCTCCATTAATCTAATCGAATTACAATCGCACAATTTATCCCACCAACAAAAAGGAAGACATTATTAACACAAAACAAAACATTATAACTTACAATCTCATCAACCATCTTATCAACCATGGGTGCGAAGTCATCAATAACTTCCACATGCTTGGGATATAAATATGCCGTCTTACTCAACCGTTCCGCTAAACTCTTATCATCAAAGTCTACACCACAAATATCTTGATATTCTTTTTTGGTTATTGTTGTGGGGTCGACTGTGGATTGTAATTTAGTACTTATTGTGGAGGGGGTGGAGGTAGAGCGGCCTAGTTGGGGTGCTAGTGATGAGAATGCTGAACATTGTGAGACTGTGTAGGTGGCTATGAAGGCCGATATTCCTGCTTTTGGTGAGGTTAACATTGTTGTTTGTATTATATTGTATTATTGTGTTGATGCGATACTTCCTTCTGATTACTGACACCTAATTGATAATCTTCAGTAATCTCCAAACTAAATGATATACTCAATGAATCTTGACAATATTATCAAACACTCTCCTACTACTGATGACGAATACTATTATTGTTCTGTCTTTGAATCCTCTAGAGGTTATTGAGCTGCCGTTACACTCCTATTTGATCGATAGTCAAGCTTTCAAAGTTTACGTGGCTCGTGATTGAAGTTTCTAGGGGGGACTGAGCTGACTCATCTACGACATTCCAGCCGCTACGACAATCTTGAAGGTATCTTTTCTTGGTATCTTTTTATTGATGTTGGCCCCTGACATCAGAGGTGAAGCTGTGATTGTGAGGGAGATTGATGTTGTTTATGTAGATTGCAAATCGGTAATTGATTGTCAAAGATGGTGTTTCGTCGAGTATTAGTATCATCCAATTCTTGCATATGTCGACGGCCGATATCTCGGGATTTGTCGACATCATTGGTATCCTTACATCAACAACCACAAAATCATCTATCATTGGCACTTCGTCCATCAGTATTATCTCCATCAGTACTATTCAATAGCTGGAGATCATATTCAACAACTCCAACAACATACGACGATACCAAAGTATCATCAAAAAGCATTGCAACAAATAGCGGTATCCTCAAATCAAGAGAGATAGATAATAGAACAATATACGGTCTATTGAAACTAACAAAGTTTAGTAAATCAGAAATTGATTGGAGATTTGATCGTATACTACAGGATGGTGATAGATATATTGCAAATCATAGCATTCTTCCGCCATCGCAGATAATTGAGCATACAGATGATAATGACATACCATCAAGAGATACCATATCGATACAAGATTTGGAAGCATATTTGTTAGAGAGATATCAACATATAGAAGATGAAAGACAAAAACAGATAGAATCTTCACAAGATATACAAGATAATCAAAGAACATTGATGAAACAATGTGCAAAAGAAGATGCGGCGACTATATTTCAACTGATACTTGATAATGTATCTCCATCGAGTAGTGATACAACAACACAACCTACTCAAACAATGACAAAAGAACAATTTCATAATTCATTAAACATCATGGCATCAAGTATACATTATCCAACTATACTACCACTCTCTGCATCATCATTACTAATGGGCTTATCCGTCGGAGTAACCGCTCCAATCATGCCATTTGTTGCTGAGAAGTTACATCTATCATCAACATTATATGGTATTGTAATAAGTTCATTTGGTTTTTCGAAAATGGTTGGTAATGTACCATTTGCAATATTGGTTGATTATCATGGTAGGAAACCATACTTGGTACATTCATTGTGGTTAGTTGGATTAGGTGTGGCGGGGATGGGCTTGTCGACTGATTGGATACAGTTGAGTATGTGTCGAATGACTGGAAAGTCCGCGTTAGTATTGTTTTATCTTATGAATTCATGTGTTCAATATGAAGTGTTGGTGATTTGAGTGTTTCATTTTTGGCCTTCATATATCTGTATTTGATTTGTCTTTGCAAGCCGTATACACTAATATAAGTTACTACCATCTCTCTTTCATCTTCATAAACCATGAAACGCGCATCTTCCAGTTGGTTTGGGTGTTGCCGCTTTGACTACGGCTAGTAGTAAGTTATATGATATGTATGTGATGTGCACATTATATGATTGGTTTGCTATGCTGCCCTAACCTGATATGTGTTTGTCCTTAGCACTAACTGTAGCAGATGTGAGCACTAATCTGAGCAGGGCAAGAACCTTTAGTCCACTTATGTCTTCATTCAGTGCTGGGATGGCGTTAGGCCCTGCAATAGGTGGGATACTGCACGACGTGTGGGGAATACGAGATACTTTCTTTGCAGTTGGTTTGAGTTACTGTGTTGCATCTGTATGGAATCAAGTTTCTATTAGTGAAACAAAGCGTTCCAAAGAATGGTATGAAAAAGATATCTTGCCTTGGCATTATACAAGTAGTGTTGGCGTTGGAGGTCAACACGACAAAGATACAACCAATGTAAAAGAAGATGTACAGGCATCAGTAAATAGCGGACTGACAACTACAATAGCAACAGCTGTGAAGGATACCACACGACAGTGGACTACTCTACTCAAAGATCAGCGAGTTCAACCTGTAGTAATAATGAACGGTTTTTACATGTTGGCATTATCAGGAACGCAATTCACACTGCTGCCTTTACTTTTGACTGACGGTGGGGTCACTGCCTCAACGGGAACAGCCGCCGGGCTGGCACTTAGTGCATCAACTGTCGGACAGTTATACATGTGGATGAGCGCTTGTCAAGTTCTAGGAAATCCAGTTGCTGGATCATTTGCAGATCGAGTTGGAAAGAATGCAGGGATCGTTGCTGGTGGTGCATTGACCAGCTTTGGAATGGCGGTGGTACCAGTCATTTGTGCATATAGTATGAGTGATGCTACCATGGCCTCGAGCGATGTGAATTGGCCACTCTTGATTGGATCACTTGGAGTATGGTCACTAGGCGGTACTCTTCTCGCTACATCACATGTAAGTACTTTGTCAAAGAGCAAGCGTGAACATATAAGTACTTGAATACTTGAATACTGCACTTACATACAATGGGCCCCACATCTCTTGTTAGGTGGCTGCCATATCTGATATTACAAATGACTCTTCAAGGTCACAAGCCATCGCTCTGCTTCGGACTGCAGGAGATGTTGGTTATCTTTGTGGGGCAATAGGTGCCGGCTTAACTTCTGATTTTGTTGGGGACATTGGAACTGCAATGCAAGTCGGTAGTGCAGTATTAGGAGGATCCACTGCTTGGTTTGGCCTACGGTCGTTAGCTTTGCAGAGATTAGATCAAAAGAAGTAGAATACTGAAGAGAATTGGAGACCGGTATAGTTGCAAGTCTACCTTTCATATTAGATGTATCAAGATTGCTAAATCAGATAGCAAGTGTATATCATCACCTGGGTTGCAAGGGAGATTACTTCATCTGTAAAGATACCAAAAAGATTTGCTATAAGATGACCTAAATGACAACAAGATAAAGGCCAAGAGCTTGAAGAAGAGCGAGTGGGGGAAAATAAAAAAGGATACCGAATTTTATGCTCCGACACCTGACCTACAATCAACGGATGCTAGTTAGTACAGTGGTTTGTTCTAGACAAACGATTACTCCCCCTTACGTACAGTCAGTGTATATAGGTGTATCATCATGGGGCATCCGATAGCCTATGTGGTTGATATGAAAAGGATACCAAAAAATATGGAAGGATACCGCCAATGCAAGACCCGCCTCCCGAGGGAATGAGATGATAATGAGTGTCTTGTGATAAAGCCAGGACTCAATATGATATACCTTCGTGCTCTTGATCTATATCAAATCATGTTGGAGCCTATCTATACTGGATTAAGGTCTCATAAAATACAAATCTCATCCACAACAAAGTAAATCAAAAAAGCAAATCAAAATCAACAAACCGATCAATCAATTAACAACAACTACCGACTATCAACTTTATATAACATCAACTACTACTTATCGAATACTAACAAATATGAATCTTCTAATCAAATCATCCATCTTGGCCTTACTCGCTAGTGCTTCTGGTGTTCATGCATTTGGGGAGCAACAAGGTATCGCAGCTGCTAACGACATTGTCGGCCGACAATGGTGCCTAAACCAGCGTAGTGGGCTTATTAAACGCTCAATTAGTGACGAAGAGGCAACTCGTCAAATAGCCATTCGAACATGTCAGAGTGCTACCACTATTCGGAATGCAGTCAATGCCTTATGTCCTAACGATGGGATGCCAAGCAATTCTCAGATCCGCAGCTTAGGAAATCGATGCGAGAGAACTGTAAATAGTTTGATCAACTTTCCCGGAGACGCTCAGTTCAATGAAGCTTCCTTTGTTGCAACTTCCAAAGCTTCCAAACAACCAAGCAATCCTACACTTGAAGGACGTGAGGCTGGACAACAAGCCATTCGAGATCTATGGGAGGGACGACGATTCCGCTCAAACTGCCGTAGTCGTAATGTCAGAAACTTCAAGAGTCGAGCTAATAGGTTGATAGATATCCAATTTCCTGAGAATACAGGCAGCTCTACCACACGTGCATTCAACCGAGCGGCACGTCGAGCTGCCGAGCGTGAGATTAGTACTATCGATAGTGAATGTAGTCCTAGACCTACACCTCATCCAGATGGATTCGTAGATGGTCAGAATGCTATGCAACAGTGGTATAAAGATGAAGGGAATACTTGTGCCAACGCTTGGAGTGGCATCATCAATCCAGCAGCAAATGAGATTAAGAATAGTCAGTTTCCCATGCGTGGTAGTCGAACAACAAGGGCTTTCAATCAAAATGCACGAGCAGGTATCGACCATGAAGTTAAGTCAATCCAAGAAAAGTGTTTCAGTGCAAATGAAATGGCAGCAGCTAATGAAGCTTCGTTTGTTGCCTCCCGATTTAACTGCCAAACAAATCGTGACTGTCCTCGGGGCGAGGATTGCGAATTTATTAGTAGTGGTGATGATATCTTTGGAGTATGTTTATGAGGTGGAATTCTAAAGTCTAGGCTTACTCGAACTTATTTTATATAAACTAGACAATCAGTGAGCAAGTATCTGTATGAATCGTTATCAAATCATCCACATTTAAGTGGGAAAGGTATCTATTCGTCTGTGAAAACTTCACACTTACCTGAGCATGTGCATGGATAGATTAGAAGTTGCCTACATTAAAATTCTTCATGAGCTCTAAGCATCAAGCAAATTCGACCCCGAAGGTGTGGCTGATTTCATAGAATCAACTGAATATCAGCACAAAGATATGCTCCGACGCACCATGTCAGGGCTATTTGATCATCAAATACCTCTCCAGCGACCGGAGTGGTGGCTAGTAACTGAAAACCAAAATATAGTTGGCCTAGCACTTGTATCATACAGTGAGTTAAACGGCGAGGAAGGCTTATCTCTTATGGCAGAGCATCTCCTTGTCTCTCAGGACCATCGTAACAAAGGCGTGGGTACTAAGATCATCCGCGGACTGCAAGCTCTAGCTCGTAGAGAGGGAGTACCACATGTCAGCCTTGAAAGCGAACCAGAAATGGTTGCTTATTATAGTAGATTTGGATTTGTGAAGCGCAATTGGCAAGGATTTGGCAACCAATTTGTCAAATTGATATGGAGAAAAGTTTAGGTTTAGGCTAAACAAGACATTCATCAATTCAACATTGTCGACTACTCATATCATCTTATCTAACTAAATCAATCATGTCCGACTTATATGATTCTACCCCGTTCAAAAGACCAGATGAATTTTTCCCCCGTGATCCATACACATTCATGAACAACTATTCAATGACCCAATCATTTGCCAAATGGCAAACTTTTCACCACTCCGCCACATTCTGCATTCATCTTTATGTTTGGGTACGTGTGCTAACTGGCATGCTTTGCTACAGTATTGTCTACGTTCACATTCTGTGCATATGTATAGGCTGTTCCTATCTTTCATTTGTTGACAGCTGCAGCAACTTCCCATCTTTGGTATTGTAGATTTGACTAAAGCATATGATTCATCCAGACAATTGCAAGGTGTTTGATTGACAAAGTACTTAAACAATGAACGTTTACATCCGTTAAGGATATCAATATTCTTCAACATGATTTTAGCATCCCGATCATCAAAACTACCGGGCGGAAGAGGAGAAGATGAATCATAGGAATCAATCATCATTAAAGCCGTCGCACAACTAATAAACATAATTTCCAAAGTAGAATCGATTCGTGTTCCGTTCATGCGAAGAAGGTACGACGCTCCATTACTGATGAAATTCTTCTTTGTAATCTCTCGACTCTCATTGTTATTCACAGCCAAAGGAAATTTATTGTGAGCAGTTTCCATTGAATGAATAGTCAATGTTGTAATACTATGATGATTGGTGCTCCGTTTCATCGGCATACTTTCTACAAATGTTCGACAGAATGTGTCAATGAATTGACTGCATATGTCATCTGTTTTTGTAATCCCATGTTTGCAAAGTATAGACTCTGTTGCAATTCCCGCTGCTTCTTTGGCCTTAGCCTTCTCCTCTTCCTAGACGACGGCATTCTCTTAATATCTAAGTAATTATCCGATAGTATTAAACTACTTTTCTCTGTGACGTGTCGGCTCCATGAATAGCTTTGTTCTGCAGAGAGAGTGTTGCGCACAGAGAAGAGAACATGCAATGATGTTTTTTTCTCCCTTGTATGATCTGATGAGCACAAATCAGAATGAATCGAGGTTATGCCGCCACTCAAAAGATCGTTTATCGGGTGTATTGGCTATATTATCAGCATCTAAATGCTCTCTATACCATACAATCACGCCGTGTGCAGAATAGTAACGTTTTTCTATAGTCTTTAGATGTTTAGTGGCGGAGATAGGAGCTGTCAAGTTCTGCAATAGACGCTCTATTAATAGTATAGCCAATATATCAAGTTTTTAAAGGTTGATCAATTTCTGTTAGTTTGGTAGTTTGGTAGTATCAGAGTGAACACCCGCCGCCCCAGTGAGCAAGTGCCGAAAAGATAAACAATTTATTTTTGAGGTCAAATGAATATTATACTACTCTCTAGAGCAACATACATCTATTTCCATACTTTCAATGACAAGTCAATAATAATATGCTCTACATTTCAATATATAAAATATTATTCATACACCAACAAAAACTAATCATACGAAATCTCAGTATAAAATTGCAGTAATGATGAACTCTACAACAACAAAATCAGAAGACAGTTCACCTTCATGTTGGATTTGTCTATGTGATGAGCCCGATGATGATGGAAAGTCGCCCGTACGAGATTGTTCATGTAGAGGTGATACCGGCGCTGGTTATGCACATCTATCATGCCTTGTGAAATATGCTCAGACAAAGAGTAGAGAATCATCAAATAATCAGTCTATGTCTAACGACCATTTTATGAACAAATTATTTGAGGCATGGCAAAGGTGTCCTAATTGTGAACAGAAGTATCAGCATCAACTTGCATTAGACTTAGCAGACAGTTTAGTATCGTTTGTAAAGGGTAAAATATCGGAACTTATTTGTTCAGGTGATTATCTTCTCGTGGCTGCATCTCTTCAGGTAAAAATGGATGCAATAAAGGCAAACATTCGGGGTCCGAATGAATTAGATTTCATAACACAGGGTCTCAACTTGATGGATTAGATTGACACGATACGACAATCTTGACCAATCACATTTCAATAAGGTCAAATGGGATTAACACTCCTTTGACACGATAGGTGGCCGCTGTAACGCCCACTCTATCACATGTAGAATCTAAATCATAAATTTATCTTTTAACCCAATATCAACTTTATCAACATCAAATAATATTAATGTATGACAATACGTTGTCGTGCCTTACCCAGAGTCAATACGTCTCGTCTACGGTGCTAGGATATCCATAGGATATTATTGTACATCTGTAACGCCCATTCATGGTACGCCTTGAAGAGGGTTAGGACAATATCCTACTCTTTTATCAGGTCGTATTCCCTCCTATCGTACATCATTTGAATTACAAGGAAAGAAGTTTCTTGTGGTGATAAAACTTCATTCTACTCTCATAATAAACCAATGCAGACTGCAGATAGATGCGTGAGTAGCTGGCTGCACTTATTAAAGCCCTTATTGTATTGATAGAAGGTATAAATAAGCTTGTTAGGAAACCCAGAGTTGTGTAGTGATAGCTGCAACAGTTCCAAAAATGGAAACGAATCGTCAATCTAATCTCAAAGATGACACATCAAATAAAAATGATACTCCACAATCAAAGAAGAGGAAGCAACCAACTGGCCATACCGATACTACCAATACTAATACCGACGATGACACTGTCAATCTATCCGAAACAACAACAGTAGATGATATATCAACAATGGATGTATCAACATACTTGGCTTGGGTGAATCGTCAGGCTAAGTCATTACCTAATGTTTTTGTTGCAACATCACCATCTACTCAAGATAAAGACACTTCAATAGATCAAACACATACAAAAGAACAACAAACTGCACCTGCAAACACTAATGCAAAAGAAGATTCAAATGATAACAAAAGTATAGTTAATGGTGGTAAAGAGATGAAGGAGGAAGAGGAAGAGCCATTTCACGGATCAAGAACAACATTGCAAATATTATTATCAAAACGTATGGATATATTACCACCTCCTACTGTTCGACATTTACCTCCACATTACAATGTCAATACTGCAGTTTCTTTAGGCGATGATGATGTGAAGATGTCAGTAACTTCAACAGGAGGAGAGTGCAATGATAGCAATAGAAATGGCAGCAAGTCATCGTGGGTTAGCAATACAATATCAAACTTTTCCAAACTCCGATCCTACTTGGAAACTCAACGTACCAAACAACAATCTCAACAGCGAGGAGCTACTAGTAATCGTAAGATTGCAGTACCAAGAATGAAAGATCGTGCGGCTTGGCATATCTTCTGTTTAGGTAAAGAGGAGGCGTATGGTAATGTTGGTGGCTATTATGAAGATGACGAAGAAGAAGATGATGCTGATGCCAAGAAGGATGATGTGAAGAAGATTGAGGCTGTTATATCCATCAAAGAAGATGAGAGTGATAAAGTAGAATCTACTGAAGAAGGAGCTGTTACACAACAACCATCAACGTCTCAAACACCACCGCAATCAAAACTAATCTACAATCCATCCAACATACCAATTCAAGGCTACACCCCCCACACATCATTAATATTACAATTTGATCAAGTATTAACACGTACATTATTTCATCATCATGTACATTACTTGTGTGAATGGAAATTTACACTAAGTTATAATAGATGTATATGGATATATAGTTTATTGGGTAATATGGAAAAACCATTACATATTGATGAGGTATGTGGTGTAAGGAGAGTGTTGAGAGAATGTTGTTTAAGGAGATGGGAGTTGAAACTTCCCAATGAGGAGGAGAAGGAAGATGCTAAACAATCTACTATTGATAAAAGCCGTACTAGTGCTAGTGCTAGTGAGGATAAAGATGTTAAACAGTCCGCTATTGCCGAAACAAAAAAGGCAGCAGGTTCATGCTGTGAACAACTGGCATTATTGAACACACTGATTGCTATTACGGGGATATATTTTGAACAGGGCAATGCCGCTACTGGTGATTGTATGGATTCATTGTTTAGTGTTAAGCCTTTAGAGTCATAAACTAACCAATAGTATGTATTGTAGTTATACGTGACATCTTTGATAAGAAGCAGAATGAACTTAATATGCTACAATAAACATTGTTGATCCGGATAAAGTTTAATTATATGTATGTTTATGTTTATTACCCATACCGTACGGGAAGAAAGACTTCTAGTCTCTCAGTTTGTAAATGTATAAGTGTACGAACTTCCTCACTTAAACTAATTCCCTTCCATCTTGCATTCGTCTTTACACTAATTTGGTTCCACTCCGTGCGGTAAGTCGTAGGTGAACCCGCCACTCTGCCACATTCTACAGACCTTTTTATGTTTTTGTGCGTGTGCAATTTGACATGCTTTGCTGCAGTATGACACCCGTTCACAACCCGTGCATATGTATAGTTTAGATCTTTCTTTCATCTCATGGCAATTTACACACTGCCCCATTTTTGGAGTTTTTTTCATTACGGTGTAAAATTCATCCAGACAATTACATGGGGTTTGATTGACATAGAATTTAACCAATGAACGATTGCATCCATTCATAATGTCTAAATTTTTCAACCATGCTTTAGCGTCTCGCTCATCGAAATCGCCCGGATAACTGGGTGAGGACGGAGCATATGAATCAATCATCATCAACGCCGCTGCAAAACACATAGGAATAAGTGACTCGACGATATTTTCCCTAACTTCTAGAATGGCAGTAGTCCCATTGCTAACAAGACCCTTCTTTATAATGTCAAGATATTTCTTATTGTTCAATGCATCTGGAAACGTCTTGTATGAAAAGTCTAATGCCAATTTCGATGCATGAAATGCTGTAGTTTCCTTTTCACTATTGTATGCAAGTGTTGTAATGAACTGGCTCATAAAATTCTTGCACACATCGGGTATTATTTCAAGTGGTAGGCCATGACGAGTTTTGCAATGAATATCAAATCTACTTCTACCGCCGACGAGATTTACTACTTGCTGATGTACTGGATTATTGTTACCTTTATTATCAGCGGCGGCGGCCTTGGCCTTCCTAGCCTGACCCTTCATCTTCTTCCTCGACTTTGACGGCATCACGTCGTAGGTACCGTGCCGCCTCTCTGCTAATTAATTATGAAGGCAAAATTAAGTGAAAGACAGTTTAGCGATCAAACGTATCAGAGATAGGAGCTGATAAGTACTCTGCAATAGATGCTCTCTATACAATAATATAACCAATATATCAAGTTTGTAAAGGTTTATCTATTACTGGTAGTTTGGTAGTATCATAGTTGATATCTAGTGAGCAGTGGTGTGCCGAAGATAAAGTCAATTTTTCAGGTCAAATGAATATTATACCTTATACCACTCTCTATTAGAGTAACATACATTTCTATGACAGATCAACAGTAACGCATATACTACTACACTTCAATATATAAACATTATTCATACACTAATAAAAAAACAATCATACAAATTCTTAGTATAAAATTGCAGTAACGATGAACTCTACAGCAACAAAATCAAATGACAATTCACCCTCATGTTGGATTTGTCTATGCGATGAGCCCGATGATAATGGCAAGTTGCCCGTACGAGATTGTTCCTGTAGAGGTGATAGTGCCGGATATGCCCATTTATCATGTCTCGTGAAGTACGCTCAGACGAAGACTCTAGAGGTATCAAAGAATCCTCAAACAGCTAACATAAACAAATTCTTCGAGGCATGGAAAAAGTGTCCAAATTGTGAACAAAGTTATCAGCATCACAACTTGCATTTGATTTGGCAAATAGTTTAGTATTGTTCATAAAGAGTAAATATCCAAAATATAAAACACAGGAGGAATACCTTCTCGTGGCTGCAGCTCTTCAGCTTAAAATGGATAAATCAAAAGAAGGTATACAGATAGCACAGGGTATAGAATCAGGAAACGATATCGTGGCATTATTGACAGATATGGAAATAAAGCTGGGACAGTCTACATCCACCCAAAAACAATTAGCAAGAGCATATGGCCAATTATCAACTTTGCATTTACTGGATTTAAGCAATGAAGGAAAGAATAAAGCTATCTTTTGCTGTGAGAAGTCTCGTGATATTAGTATGTCTATAGGCAACACAAAAGGTGTAAAAGCTATGGAAGATATGATTAAGTATATGACAAATAACTCTTTTGACTCTTTTGCGCATGAGAAAGGTTTAGGTTTAGATGATCAGTTGCACACTATGCGTCAGATTTTGAACGAAAGAGTTAAAACAAAAGGGGCAGAGAATGGAGAGGTAATCAGCATTGCTGCAACTTTAGCAGGGGCCCTTAGTGTAGATGATGATGGTCGGATTGAGGCAGAGCGTTTACTAATGAAGTATTTACCCATTAGCCGTCGTGTGCATGGAGAAGAACATGCTCGAACCAAAGAAATGGCAATGGATCTTGCCAAATGTCAGACAAGGCTTGTGGCATTGGAGAATGGAGAAGAGTTTCAAGCTTTGAGGTATGAAGGTGGTGGGGATAAGTGTGTTGTAAAGGGTCCAGTGAGGAAGGACTATCACATTAGACCAGTCGTCGAAGTCGAAGGAACAACAGAATACACCGTCGACAGTAGCAGTCTCCTCATCACTAATGGTACCCCAATTATTTGTCAGGGATTGCAAAAGGGTGCTCATCTGAATGGTAAGCTTGCCGAAGTACGATCATTTGATAAGGACAAGGAACGATATACAATTCACTTTGAGGATACGAAATTGAAACCCGTAGCAGTGAAGAAGAAGAATGTTCGTATAGTCTTTGATTTACCCGATGTTGAATAGATATGAACATATCATGTGTTCATTTCTATATACTCTGTGGAGAAGTACCCGCAGTAGACATTTAGATACATATCATTTATAAGTCAAACTCTGCATTAAGTTATTGATAAACTTTGCATTAAGTTATTGATAAACTTTGTATTAAGTCATTAGATTAGGCAGCCGATAAGAAGAAAAGATTAGCTAGATCACTTCGTCTTGGGAGCTCGCGATACAGTCCTATGTTGCTTAATCCAATCTTGAACTGTCTCGGAAAGTATTTGGTTTCCACACCCACAGATTATCTTTGCCTGAACAACAAATGGATAGTTACTCCTTTGTGCAGCATCTATCCACATCTTAAGAGCCTCATCAAGTCTAACTAATGCCTGATCTTTTGTCAAGCCATGCAAATCTAGTGATGGAGTAGGAGGACTTGGAGGTGTCCATCTTTTCTTCGATGTCTTGAATAGATTGGATGGCTCGCCACTTACGTTCACAACGAAGTGACTGATGCCTGCCTTGCTATTGTCTACACATGTTATACAGGAAGTATCAAAGGGCGATAGTGCATTCATCGAGGCTCTCTTCGATCTACTTTGCTTTGTCTTCGGAGGTTTCCTTTCGATTGTTAGATTGTTCAATCGCTGTCTAATCTCCTTGAGCTGTGGCTGCAGTTCGTCATGAATCTTTGTGAGCTTCTTCGAGTGCTATGGGTGTTAATAAAAGGCGAGTTGTGAGATATGGTGCCAGCTTTGAGACACAGACACTATGTCTTCCTGTAGAACTTACATCAATCTTGAGCTTCTCAAAGATCTGCTCTAAACTTGGACCTTCTTGCTTCTTCTTGCCACCTTTCGACTTCTTCTTTGCATGAGCACGAGCCTTTCGTCTCTTCTGCTCTTTCTTAGACGGTGGTGGTGTGCTCTTGTCTTGATTCGGATCTGGCTTACAAGTTGTATCACGAGCTGATATGACTTGTTTATCTTTCAACTCGAGCTCTTCTAGTGTCTGATTACCAACCTGGGAAAGAAAAAGGGTCTTATCTGATGATAGTGTGATGAGATAAGCACATGACGTATAATATGTTAGATGAGTTCGTGGATATGCACTTGATACAAGTGCTGATCTAGCTTCACTCTTACCATTCATTGAGAATCTTAGTTTCCTTATGGATATACCCCGATTCTCGGCATACTCTGTCAATATCATCTTTAAAGTATTCGTAGATATGACGTCTAGCTCATGACTACCAGTTTCATCTTCCAATATGAGTTTCATCGACTCTCCCACAGTAGCCGATCCTCGTTTCTGATTCTTCTTGGTAGACGAGTAATCATCATTAATCTGATTAACATAGCTCATAACACTCTCCTTAGACGTGATGTTATTACTTAGTTGATAATCGGGTGGTAAATGATGTCCAATATATCTCTCAATCTTCTCGGGTGTCTCCGTGGCGTAGAATCCTTCCGCACAATAGTTTAGTTTGGACATGATATACTCTGTACTTTCTCCTGATGAGGCGATCTTCATAATGTATTCAATTGAAGTTAATATACATTGATGGATGAAACTACCATTGATACATAAAGATCGTGCCTCCTTTACCATACCCATTTGAGAGTAGACAAGTGATAAGTACCACAATGCCGAACAAACATCGGTCCTTTGTGTTAGATTGATTGCCGACGGTGAGCTCCAGAATTCTACTAGATTGCTGATACTAATGAAACCATCATCAGATCTTTGGGAATCATTTAGTATAAAGTTCTTTACAGATTTAGGAAGGAATGCCCAGTGCTGTGAAGTGGTAAATTGAATAGTAGCAATTGTAAATGAGATAAGGATACAAATGAAACGACGACGACGGTATCCTTACAACAAACTATACTCAATAACTCACCTGTTCAAGGGCAAACGAACAACAGCTATGTCTAAACAATCCATTACACTCCGGACATATACCCTGTACAATATAAGAAGTTGCAAAGAACAAGTCGGATAGAATGAGATGATGTGCACATATGATGTGTCTCAAAAAAGTATATCACTATATCTCTCAATTGCATACAATTACAATACACTCACCGTAGCAGGCTGTCCACCATCAGATCGTAAATGTGAACAACATCCATTTCTAATACTCGTACTATGACAACGGGGGCATATTCCTTTATTCTTTACATTGGCTGCATGAGCATGAGGCATTAGACGAGAACGAGGATAGAGATTGGATGATGGACCTGACCATTGTCTTTGTCGCCATCTTGATGGGTCTTCTCCTGATGATGACATTGTATGCTATTTGATAAGAATAATAGATCGATAGGAGATATGTTAGATTATATATGTATTGCAAAGAGATAGTACCGACGACCTCCCACCAAATTATTTGTTCTGCCTGAGATGAGGATTATTTCTGAAAGAGGATACGGCCCACCGGCCCACCACATACCTCATACGGTATCCGCAAGAAACGGTATGAGAATGCTGAGCTCAAAAGATCTGTTGAGGAAAACAATGACGACAGCAATACAGCTGACGTACCACCCTTGGTAATATTAGAACTCTCACAATATTTGAATATATTGCCGAGAGAATCTATACTATCATATATAGTAGTATAACCATGAAGTTCTCAATGTTTGCATTATTACTAGCCCGGAGTGCAAATGCATTCGCTCCTTCAGGCGTTGCATCCACAGCTCGTCTTTCCTCCACCACGGCCGCTGCCTCTCTCAAGGATTTGGCAACTACTGTCCCCGGTGGTCGTGTTAAACCCAGTACTGAATTGAACTTATTTGGTATGGGAAAGGCTAAGCAATTTAATTCAAGTGCCAAGGTTGATGGTGAGATTACCGAGAAGGAAGTTCGTGCATTGTTTGAACTTTGGAATGCGGCACTTGCTACTGGTGATTCTAGAATTGTTGCTAGTCGATACACCAAGGTAAGAGAATCTATATAATATGATATAGTGTATATCGTATCGCTATGCTCATATAGCATTGCAATTATACTCATCATATCGATATCCTATTGCAATTTCAAACTCAATCAAAAAATTTAGTCACCAGTACTTCTACCAACTGTATCCGATGTACCCCGTACTGACTTTGATTCAGTAAAGGATTACTTCGATTCATTCCTATTGAAGAAACCACAGGGAGAGATTCTTGATGGTAACATTAAGATTGGTGATGGATGGGCTTCTGATACTGGTATCTATGAGGTATGTTTGTTTGTATCTTTTTTTGTGCATAAGATATGCACAGAATATTATATGATATGAAATCTAACTCTATACTTATCGTATTGCAACTTCTAATCTAATCATAGTTCACCATGGGTGCCACCGGAGACAAAGTCAAGGGCCGATACACCTACAACTATGTCAAGGAAGATGGAATTTGGAAGATCCAACACCACCACTCTTCAGTAATGCCTGAGGAAATTGCCATGGGTAAGCCAATCACTGAATCAGAAGTTCGTGACCTATTCCAATTGTGGAACAAGGCACTTGCCACTGAAGATTCTACCAAGGTTGCCGCCCGTTATGCCAAGAGTGGTGTCCTCCTCCCCACCGTCAGTGACACACCCCGTACTGACTTCACCAGTATTAATGATTACTTCATCAACTTCTTAAAGTTGAAGCCACAGGGTGAGATATTAGAAAGTCATGTTACCATTGGTAAGAATACATGTTCCGATGTTGGTATTTACGAATTTACCATGGGAGCCACCGGTAAGAAGGTTAAGGGACGTTACTCCTTCGTCTACGTTTACGAAGATGGAGAGTGGAAGATTAATCATCATCACTCTAGTATCATGCCCGAGGGAATTGTTACCGCCGAGCCAATTACCAAGGATGAAGTTCGTGGATTATTCAGTCTATGGAACAATGCTTTGGCTACCAAGGACCCTACCAAGGTTGCCGCTCGTTACTCCAAGGAAGGTGTTCTTCTACCAACTGTCTCTGATGTTCCCCGTACTGACTACCCCGGTATTGTTGACTACTTCACCAACTTCTTAAAGTTGGAACCCCAAGGAGAGATTGAATCAGGCAATGTCATCATCGGAACAAACTGGGCCCAAGATGCTGGTATCTACGAGTTCACCATGGGAGCCACTGGTGCCAAGGTCAAGGGAAGATACACATTTGTTTACGTCTTCGAGGATGGTGAGTGGAAGATCTCCCAACATCACTCAAGTGTCATGCCCGAGGGAACCAAGCCTCAACCAATCACTGAAGAGGAAGTTCGTGGTCTTTTCCAGCTATGGAACTCCGCCCTTGCTACCGAAGACCCTGATGCCGTCGCTGCCCGATATGCCGAGAAGGCCGTCCTTCTCCCAACTGTTTCCGATGTTCCCCGTACTGACTACGCCTTGATCAAGGATTACTTCGTTGGATTCTTAAAGAAGCAGCCACAGGGCCAGATCGAGTCTGGTGATATCACAATTGGACACAACTGGTGTCAAGATGCTGGTATCTACGAGTTCACCATGGGAGCTACCGGCGATAAGGTTAAGGGACGTTACTCATTCGTTTACGTCTGGGAGGATGGACAATGGAAGATTTCACACCACCATTCCTCTGTTATGCCCGAGGCCTTCCTAGGACCTGCCCCCAAACCAGCAGTTAACGGTGCTAAGGTTGAGGAGAAGGAGCTTGTTGAGGCTTAAGAACTGAACACAAGAACATATTGTAATATTTTTGATTGGTTAGCAGACTAATATGATTTGAACTTGGTTAGCAAACCGTAGTTATGGATTAAAGTAATTAGGAGCTATGTTTTTGGACACTCAAGACCATGATATGCACCTAACTATTTACAATAGCAAAGAAGAATGATATAGACTAGACTGATTAATGTTCATCGGAAGTATAGCAGCAGACGAGAAGAGTTTATTTCTTGCTACACCAGGCATACATACTCAGCTGCCAAGGTTGAATCTAGCTATCACATTCAATAGTACTATAGATTTCTCTTAGTACTTTGAGAATACCTATCCATGATTCTTCTGTCATTCTTACCTTAGTAAAACCCGTTTGTCGCCCCGAATGTTGCGTGTTCGCTTACCCTGGTTGCTGCAGCTTTATCCCTTTCATCGCTCTTCATTTCATTTTGCCGCTTGTGATAAGACCTTAAAGCCTTTTCATATCCATTTTTTGTAATAATTCCTTTCTCATATCCCATCTTAACATATTCTAAACAACCTTTGTGCCCAGCCCTCGCTCCTATGAGAAAGTGCTTGAAAGCTCGCCTATAATTGTTACGACACTCAATTAACACACGCCACACTACCACTGTTTTCACCAGCACGAAGCAGTACTTGTTTACCACTGTAGAACAGTTGCAAGCAGTAATACGGATAGAACAAACGATGACGTTACCCCCAGAGATACTGAATTGTTTTCACCGTCCCCAGCAACAATAGCATCTCCTCCTACTTCCTCAACTTCTACTTCATTGTTTTCTACTTCTTCTTCTTCTTGAACAGTAGAAGACTTGAGGCGGTTGTTAAGGATACAATACTCACAATCAAACATAAGCGTTGGATCAACTGCCAACTTGATTTCCTCAAGACGCTTAAGACGGTCTGTTCCATAAATTACTTCCGAAAAAGAGATACAATTAGTATCTCGTTCTTCGAAAGTAAGCTTACTTGGACAAGGCTTGGTCCAGTCTTCTTTTAGGGGTCGACGACTAATGAGTGAAGAAGCATGATTTGAACTCACGATAGGTGGGAACTTGCTTATGTCATTGGAAGTGTCAAACATATCCGGAGCAATATTTGCCCAGAAGTCTGCCAATGCATTATCATCTATAACAAATGATGCAGTCATTAACGCCGCCTCACGGTGGGCTTGAGACAATGCATTAGCTTGATCAGAGGCAGTGGAGGATGCACCGCCAAATGAATAGTAGGGGGATGGAGTACTCAAACCATTGATGTATTTCTCCACGAAGAGATCAAAGTTCTCTTTTATCCAGGATTGAGGGACAAGGATTGATCCTCCTAACGACCCGACAGTCGGACTAGGATTGGAGATAGTATTTCTCCACGAAGAGATCAAAGTTCTCTTTTATCCAGGATTGAGGGACAAGGATTGATCCTCCTAACGACCCGACAGTCGGACTAGGATTGGAGATAGTATTTCTCCACGAAGAGATCAAAGTT